>Ga0209345_10000275_pt1 | contig 68194 bp, 68 predicted proteins | sample Cruoilmetagenom7_FD_187294 | JGI IMG/M metagenome (GOLD analysis project Ga0209345, IMG submission 187294) | Oil polluted marine microbial communities from Coal Oil Point, Santa Barbara, California, USA - Sample 7 (SPAdes) (version 2) | ecosystem: Environmental > Aquatic > Marine > Oil seeps ... | reverse complement strand
CACGTCGCAAAACGCGTTTGCCATGCCCGGCAGCACAAGCAGGACCGCCGCCGAGATGACGTCTTTGAATGCGCGCACCATCGGATCAGAACCCCGCCCAAATGCGGGTCATGTGGTTGTCCATGATCTGTTGATAGGTGCCATCCGACTTGATCCCCGCCAGCCCTCGATTGAAAAGCGCAATGATCGCGCCGCCCTCCGGGTGGGATTTATGTACCACCACATGAAGCCCCTGAATCGACAGTGGCCGGGTCTGGACGATCTCGACCTGATCCTTGAGATTCAACTCTTTCAGGGCGGTGCGCCCGGTGAATTCGTTGATCGCAACCGCATCCACCTTGCCTTGGGTCAAAAGGTCGAAACACTGCGCGACGCTGCGGGGTTGTTCCAGTGTGATCCTGGCATCGGCCAGCCAGCGCCGTCCCGGGCGATCAAGGTCATGGGTGAACGATCCCGCCGGTCGGCAAAGCCGCTTGCCGAGCAGATCATCGTCGCTGTCAAAGGCCAGCGGGCGGGCCCTGTCGGTGAACAACAGGATCAGCGTTTCAAAGATCGCGTCGGAAAACAGGAAGTTCCCACAGCGGTATTCATCGGGCTGCGCCGCGCAATCGGGCCGATACCAAGGGAAACCCGCATCCAGAAGAGCATTCGATAACAGCGGATCAAGATGCGAGGCCCGATCTTCGACCCAGTGGATCGCATAGCCCTGCGTCGGCGCGGCCTTTGCCATGGCAGCATTGACCACATCGCTCAACAGGCCGCCATTGGGCAGGGTCGGCTCGGTAAAGGGGGCAAAATCGCCGGCGGTCAGCATGTTGATCTTGCCACGGGTCGCGGCACTGCCGGCCACCTGAACAATCGGGGCGGCGGCGCGGGCGGGGACACGGGGCATTTCGGTGCCACCGCTTAACCCGAGGGGCAGCCCGTTGATACAGGCCAGCCGCAGCGTCATGCCGGTATAAATCGAATCCGGACGTTCGCCGATCCTGTCGAGATTGGTGTTATGGATCGCCGTCCACATCCCGGCATCCTTATACTGGCTATCGGCAATCAACGACAGGCTATCGCCAGGCTTGACAGTATAGACCCCGCCACAGGTTTGCCCCGCCGCCGCCGTGCCAAATAAACCCGCAACCGCCAAGAGGCCACTAGCAATAGTATACAACATAATACACAACCCCCAGATAATGGGGCAATAAGGACAGACCACCCGCTTGGGTCAAGGACCGTTTTAGGTGACAAATGACGCACCCCACACGCCGGACGGGCAGCGCCTTGAAAACTGGTGGTTTTACATCACCGACAGGCGCGCCTGTAGACGCAAGGCATGGCTTGGGTCCTGACTTGCGGCGGGCAAAACCGGATCATACCCCGCCCGGATCAGCGCGGCGATTTCGGGGCGCAGAATCACCTGCCCACCATCGGGCAGCGCCGCCAGCGGCGAGCGGTCCTGAAACGCGCGATCCGACCACAAAAGAATGGTCTGCACGATTTGGCTCAGGGCCAGAGTTTCGGCAGGCACCGCGCCAAGCTGATCGTCCATCCGCAGGAACACGAAACTGGCCTTGATCGCACCATCCGCGTCAAACCGGAAAATCCGGTACTGATTGGCATCTGCCCGCTCAAGACGCGCCACAAGCGGCGCCAGATCAGGGATCAGCCGGTCAAGATCGGGCACCTCAAGCAATTCCTGCCAGTCGCGAAAGAAAAACAGCATCAGGTTGGCGCCAAGCTCGGGGTCGGTTTCGGCCATCTTGTGATCGGCCAATGTCACCACCGCCTCGATCGCGCCTTTGACCACGCTCAGGGTCTTGTCGTCGACGCCAAAAACGATCGGCACGATCGGCCGCCCCCAGCGGGCAAACAGAAAACTCTCGTCACTGCGCGTGAACAGCGCCTCGACATCCTGCAGCGTCAGCGGCTCGCTCATCGGATCACCCTTTCGGTTTTGCGCCCCCCGATAACAAAGCCTGCCGGGCTGCGCCATCCCCTGCGCCCAACCAAGGCGCGTGGGTTTCACCCACCCTACGGGCTGTTACGAGCGTCGCCCTAATCCTCGAACATATCCGACTGCCCCCTGGCGCCGGGCGCGGGCAGGCCAAGATGATGCCAGCCGCCCTGCGTCAGCATCCGCCCGCGCGGGGTGCGCTGGATCAGGCCCTGCTGCAACAGGAACGGCTCGATCACCTCTTCCAGGGCGTCGCGCGATTCACTCAGCGCGGCACTGAGCGTCTCGATCCCGACCGGGCCGCCCTGATAGGCCTCGGCAATCAGGCGCAGATAGCGCCCGTCGGCGCCATCGAGCCCAAGGTGATCGACCCCCAACCGCGTCAGCGAGCTATCGGCAAGCTCTTTGGAGATCACGCCGTTGCCCTCGACCACGGCGAAATCCACCACCCGGCGCAACAGCCGCCCGGCGATCCGCGGCGTGCCGCGCGAGCGCCGGGCAATCTCCATCGCGCCGGAGCTGTCGGTCGGCACATTCAACAGCCGCGCATTGCGCGTCACGATCTCGTGCAGCTCTTCGATCTTGTAAAACTGAAGCCGCGTCGGAATGCCAAAGCGATCGCGCAGCGGCGTCGTCAAAAGGCCAAGCCGCGTGGTTGCACCGACAAGCGTGAAGGGCTGCAATTCAATCCGCACCGTGCGCGCGGCGGGCCCGGCCCCGATCACAAGATCAAGCTCGAAATCCTCAAGCGCGGGGTAAAGCACCTCTTCCACCGCCGGGTTCAGCCGGTGAATTTCGTCGATAAACAACACATCGTTGCGTTCAAGATTGGTCAGGATCGCCGCCAGATCGCCGGCCTTGGCCAGAACCGGCCCCGAGGTCATGCGAAACCCGACGCCAAGCTCTTTCGCCATGATCTGGGCCAGCGTCGTCTTGCCAAGGCCGGGGGGGCCATGAAACAGCGTGTGATCCATCGCCTCGCCGCGTTGGCGCGCCGATTGGATGAACACCGACAGGTTGGCGCGCGCCTCGGCCTGACCGATGAATTCCGACAGGGCCTGCGGGCGCAAACTGCGATCAAAATCTTCCGGAAGCTCCTCTGGCCGCACTGTCGGATCGGGCTGTGACATGGATTACCCCTTTGGCGCCAAGAGCTTGAGCGACAGCCGGATCAATTCGGGCGTGGTCGCATCCGGGGCCTCGCCCGCCATTTGCGCCACCGCACTTGCCGCCTCGCCCGGGCTATAGCCAAGGTTGGTGAGCGCCGAGAGTGCCTCGGCCTGTGCGCCGCGATTGGGCGCGTCCGCAGGTGCCGGGGCGGCGGCGCGCGGCGCGCGCTCGATCACCGCATCTTCGGCGTCATCCAGCACCGGTGCCGGGGTCGCGCCCATTGCCATGACGCTTGGCGCCTTGTCTTTCAGCTCGTTGACCACCCGTTGACCGGTTTTCGCGCCAATCCCCTTGGCTGCCGTGACCGAGTTCCAGTCGCCAAGCGCAATCGCCCGCCCCACACCATCGGGACCAAGCGCGCCCAGAATGGCGAGCGAGGCCTTGGCGCCGACGCCCTGCACACTCATCAACAGGCGGTGCCATTCCTTTTCGACAAGGGTCGTGAACCCGAACAGTTGCAGGATATCCTCGCGCACCAGAAGATCGGTATAAAGCGCCACATGCTCGCCCACCCCCGGCAGCGACGAAAGCGTGCGCTCTGAGCAATAAACCAGATATCCAACGCCGCGCACGTCAATCAAAACGTGATCGCTTGTGCGATAATCAATCCGCCCTGCGATCCGCCCGATCATGCGCTTGCCCTCTGCACCGCATCGGCGAGCATGGAGGTGCTGCGCGCGTGATGGGCATGACAGATCGCCACCGCCAAAGCATCCGCCGCATCGGGCCCGGCCAATTCGACCCCCGGCAATTGCACCTTGACCATATGGGCGACCTGTTCCTTGGCGGCATGGCCGACGCCAACAACGGTTTTCTTGACCGTGTTCGGCGAATATTCCCCGACGGCAAGGCCGAATTGCGCCGGCACTAGAAGCGCGATACCACGCGCCTGCCCAAGCTTGAGAGTGCCCGCGCCATCCTTGTTGACGAAGGTCTGTTCGACCGCCGCCGCCTCGGGCGCATAACGATTCAAGATATCGGTGAGTTGGTCGTAGAGCGAGAGCAATCGCGCCGCCAGATCGGTGCCACTGGAATGGCAGATTCCGTTTGCCACATGGCTAAGGCGGCTTCCATTCACGTCGATCAAGCCCCAGCCAAGGTTTCGCAACCCGGGATCAATTCCCAAAACCCGCATTTTCCTGCCCTGCCCATCTGTTTTTCAAGCAATAGCACGAAACGGGAACAAAGGCCAAGCGGAATGCGAGTTTCCAAACTGCCCGTTTTGAGGGCACTGCGTTGCAAATCCGCCGCCATCACGTGGAGCTCACAGGGACGGCACCATATTAAACATCTGATAATTATGAATTTAAATCGCCTGCGAACCCATGCATAAAACGCATAAGGACTATGCAATAAACCCGGCTTGCAGGAATAGTTTTCTCTCACTACCTGCCTCTCAGACACAGACAAGCTCTGGCACCTCATATTCAAGGAACACAATCATGGCCGTCATCGACAGCACCCGTCCTCTCAATGCCTCCACCGGCTTCGGTGGCTTTTTCGCCCGCGTCCTTGGCGCGGTGTCTGCCTGGAACGAACGTCGCACCACGCGCAATGCGCTGTCGCAACTGTCAGACCGCGAACTTGACGATATCGGCCTGGCTCGTGGCGATATCGACGCGATTGCACGTCAAGTCTAAGCGCGGCGAAAGCCCAAAACATCAAAAGCCCTGCTGCGGAGCAATCCGCGCAGGGCTTTTTTGATGTCGAAACGCCAGTGCTTGCTTAGCGCAGAACCGCGCGAAGCTTGCCCGCCAGGATCATGCTCAGGGGGTCGGATTGCATGGCAACCGCGCCAACCTGTTCAATGGTGCTGCCTTGCGAGAGCTGTACAAGACGTTCTTCATAAAGGTTCGGCCCGAGATGGGCGATAACCACCGCTTTGAAAAAGATGAAGCCAGCGACAAGATAAATGATCCCACGTACAGGAATACCGCTTTTGCGCCGCTTGGGGCGGAAAACGATAAGGCCGTCTTTGCTGACTTTGCTGACATAGCCACGCTCCAAACGGGCGCGCTTGCGGTCAATTGACTTAAGTCGAGTGTCAAACCCCTGGAATGCGTCACTCATAATCATAATCCCATCTCACGGCCCCCACCGCGATAAGGAAAAATTAGGCTCGAAATGTGGCGAGACTAAGGCAGGAGGCCCGCTCGGTCCGAATTTCGACTTATTTTACGACAGTTTTATTCAATGTGAGGGTGGTCCAGTCACCAATCTCTTCGCGATGCTCAAGACTGTTTCCAAGGCCGCAATAAACCGCAATCACCTCGTCGGCCTGTTCGTTCAGAATTCCCGAGAGAATCACCTTGGCCCCGTCCTGCAAGCGTGACGTCACGTCAGGCGCGAGATCAATCAGCGGTCCCTTGAGGATATTGGCAAAGACAAGATCAAATGGCGCCGCGGCCACAAGGCGCGGGTGATCAAGGCCTGCCGCCTCGACACATTCGACGCGACCGACAAGATCGTTGGCGGCCACATTGGCCTCGGCCACCTCGACGGCGACCGCGTCAATATCGCTGGCCAGCATCACGCCGGGCCAGATCCGTGCCGCGCCCATCGCAAGAACCGCCGTACCACAACCAATATCAATGACCGATTTGCCGACGAACCCGGCCTTGGCCAGCCGGTCAAGCGCGCACAGACAGCCAAGCGTTGTACCGTGATGCCCGGTGCCAAAGGCCATCGCCGCCTCGATCAGAAGCGGCTCGCAGTCGTCCGGCACCTTGTCGGCATCATGGCTTCCGTAGACAAAGAAACGCCCGGCCTCGACCGGGGTCAGCTCTCGTCGCACCTTGGCGACCCAATCGGTTTCGGGCAATTCGGAAATGGTAAAGGGCTTGGCGCCGTGCATCACCGCCAAAAGCGCAAGCCCGGCCTGGTCGGGCGCCTCTTCAAAGTACGATCCGACCTCCCACAGGCCAGAGCCGTCTTCCATCTCAAAGGCACCAACGCCGGTGGGTTCCGGCGTGAGCGCCTCAAGCGCTTCGGCCAGGGCCTCGGCGCTGTCTTTGCCGGTGAGCGTGGTCAGGGCGGTAAAGGTCGGCATTGTGAAACTCTTTCAGGTCGGGGGTTTATTCGGCGGGCGCGGCAATGAAACGCGACAGAACAGTTTCATTGCCCGGCTCGGGGTGGCGCGGGATCAGCATCGCCAGCACGCAGGAGACACAGGCCATGGCCGAGGCCATGAAGAACACCGCCGCCGGCGAGACAAGCCACAAATACCCCAGAAGGGCCGGCAGGAACACCGCAGCGATATGGTTGATGGTAAAGGCCACGGCGGCGGTCGGCGCGATATCTCCGGGATCGGCGATCTTCTGGAAATAGGTCTTGAGCGCGAGTGCCAGCGAGAACAGGATATGATCGACCACATAAAGCGTCGCCGCCAGAACCACGCCCCAGCCAAAGAAATAGACCCCGCCATAGGCGGTAAAGAGCAGGGCCAGCCCGACATATTCAAAGATCAGCGTGCGGCGCTCGCCAAACATGAACACAGCCCGCCCCATCAGCGGCGCAAAGATCATGTTGGCCACCAGATTGATCAGGAAAAGTGCTGTGACCTCATGCACCTGAAAGCCGAATTTCTCGACCATCATGAAGCCTGCGAAGACGATGAAAATCTGGCGCCGGGCGCCGGCCATGAATTGCAGCGCATAATAGAGCCAGTAGCGGCGGCGCAGGACCATCTTCTTGATCTGCGGATTGGGCGCCTCAAACCTCGGATAGGCGAAAAAGCAAAACACGGCGACGCAGGCGGTAAAGCCACCGGATATCATATAGACCGTATTATAGGTCAGGTTGAGCGCATCCCAGGTCATCACGATCAGAACATAGGCCACCAGCGTGGCCCCCGATCCCGCCGCCATCAACCAGCCCAGCATCTGCGGCGCGCGGAGCTTGTCGATCCATTGCAACTGCAGCGATTGGTTGACCGTCTCGTAATAGTGAAACCCGATAGAGCTGAGCATGGTGATGGTCAGAATGCCGCCAAGCGAGGGAAATTGCGCCGTCATCGCCGTGGCGACGCCCAAAAGGCAAAGCGCGATGAGGCCAAGCACCTGTTCATGCATGAACATGATCAGGGCGATCACGCCAATCGCGAAAAAGCCGGGGATTTCGCGCACCGTGTGAAGCCAGCCGATGTCAGAGCCGTCAAATCCCGCCACCTCGATCACAAAGTTGTTGAGCAGCGCCGACCATGTCGCAAAGGCCACCGGCATCGCGGCGGCCATCAGGAACAACAGCGTCACAGGACGGCGCCAGAACGGCAATTGGCGCGCGTCGCCCAGAGGGAATTGTGGTTTCATGGGTTTTCTTTACGCCCAAGTTTCGGCTTTGGCGAGAGGACACACCCGTCGGCATCCGAAATCTTCAAAAGATTTCGGACCGCTTTCTTTTCAAGAAAGCGCGCGCGCGCCACAACCGATCTCAATAAAAACTCTGCGGGTCTATATCGACGCTCAGACGGGCCTGCGGCGGCAGGCGCACCTGCGCGACCCAGGCCGCCACCGCAGCTTGCAACGCGGCGCCCTTGGGGGCCTTCACCAAAAGCCGCACCCGGTGACGCCCGCGAATGCGCGCGACCGGGGCCGGAGCCGGGCCAAACACCTGCGCGCCGACCGCGCGCAGAGGGCCATCGCGCCGGGCAAGGTCTTCGCCGATGTCAAAAACCACCTGCATATCGGGCGAGGACAGGATGATCCCCGCCATCCGACCATAGGGCGGCACGCCCGCCTCGCGGCGCGCATCGGCCTCGGCGCGCCAAAAGCCGTTCTCGTCGCCCGCCAGAATGGCGCGGATCACCGGGTGTTCGGGCTGAAAGGTCTGCAACAGCGCGGTGCCGCGCCGTTCGGCCCGCCCGGCCCGCCCGGCCACCTGTCGCATAAGCTGAAACGTGCGCTCGGCGGCGCGCAGATCCGACCCTTGCAAACCAAGATCGGCATCAATCACCCCGACCAGCGTCAACAGCGGAAAGTTATGCCCTTTCGCCACCAGTTGCGTGCCGATGATGATATCGGCGCCGCCTTGGGCGATCTCTTCGATCTGTTCCTTGAGCGCGCGCGCCGAACCGAACAGGTCCGATGACAGCACCGCAATCCGCGCATGCGGAAACAGCGCGGTGGCCTCTTCGGCCAGCCGCTCGACACCAGGGCCCACCGCCGCGAGCCGATCCTCGGCCCCGCAAGACGGGCAGGTTGTCGGCAAAGGCGCGCTTTCCCCGCATTGATGACAAATCAGGCGTTTCTGAAACCGGTGCTCGACCATGCGCGCATCGCAGTGCTCACAGCCGATCTGATGACCGCAGGCCCGACAGATCGTTGTCGGCGCATAGCCACGCCGGTTGAGGAACAAAAGCACCTGTTCGCCCTTGGCAATCCTGTCATTGGCGGCGGCCTGAAGGCTGGGCGAGATCCAGCGGTTCGACGGTAATTTCTGCGCCCGCATGTCAATCGCGGCCAGGTCCGGCATCACCGCCGCGCCATAGCGCGCATCAAGGTCAAGCCGGTCGTATTTACCCGCCTCGGCATTGGCCCAGCTCTCAAGGCTTGGCGTCGCCGAGGCCAGAACCACCCGCGCGCCGCAAATCGCCGCGCGCAGCACCGCCATGTCGCGGGCATTATAGAGAACGCCGTCTTCCTGCTTGTAAGAGGTGTCGTGTTCCTCATCGACGATGATCAGGCCAAGGTTCTGGAACGGCAGGAACAACGCCGAGCGCGCACCGACCACCATTTGAGCCCCGCCCTGCCCGACCATCTTCCATGTGCGGCGGCGTTCGGTCATGGTGACGCCGGAATGCCATTCGGCCGGGCGCGCGCCAAAGCGCACCTCGACCCGGTTGAGGAACTCTGCGGTAAGGGCGATTTCCGGCAGCAACACCAACGCCTGACGCCCCTGGCGCAGGGCCTCGGCCACGGCTTCAAGGTAGACCTCGGTCTTGCCCGACCCGGTCACGCCGCGCAAAAGTGTGGTGCCATAGGTGCCGCTGCGCAGCCCCTCGCGCAGCGCACCGGCGGCCTCTTGCTGATCCTCGGTGAGGGATTTGGCCGGCAGGCTCGGGTCAAGCCGGGCAAAGGGCATGTCGCGCGGCGTGTCCTCTTCGCGCACCGCGCCTTGAGACACCAGCCCCTTGACCACCGACGATGTTACCCCCGCAAGATCGCTCAACTCCTTGAGGGTAAAGCCAAGCCCGCCATAACCACGCAACACCTCAAGCACGCGGGTGCGCGCATCGGTGATGCGCGACGGCTCGCCCTCGCCCAAACGATAGACCTTTTGCATCGACGGCGGATTGCCAAGCCCCGGCGCGCGCGTCGCAAGGCGCAGCATGGCGGGCATCGGGGTCAGCGTATAATCGGCGGCGCGGCGCAGAAATTCCTGCATCTCGTCGCGCATCGGCGCCACATCCAGCACCCGGATGATGCTGCGCGCTTTCTTGAGGTCGAACCCGCCCTTGCCCGGCCCCCAGACCACGCCCAAGACCTTGCGCGGGCCAAGCGGCACCTCGACAAAAGCCCCCGGAAGACACCCGCCCTCGGGGGCGAGATAATCCAGCGGGCGATCAAGCGGCTGCGCCGTCAGAACCGCCACAAGCGCGCCTTCGTCAAAGAAGTCGGGGTTGGACGGGGGCAACGCGGGCTCCTCTCTCTGAGGGGGTTTCGGTGGGCTGATCTATGAGGTAAACGCTTGTCACAGAAAACCCAACCCGCGCAAAGGCACCCCTCATGAAATTCTTTGTCGATACCGCAGAAACCGATCAAATTGCCGAACTTAACGATCTTGGCATGGTCGATGGCGTCACCACCAACCCCTCGCTCATCCTGAAATCAGGCCGCGATATCCTTGAAGTGACCAAGGAGATCGCCGAAATGGTCGCGGGACCGGTGAGTGCCGAAGTCGTCGCGCTAACGGCCGATGAGATGATCGCCGAGGGCCGCAAGCTTGCCAAGATCGCCGATAACATCGCCGTCAAGGTGCCGCTGACCTGGGATGGTCTCAAGGCGTGCAAGGTGCTTTCGAGCGAGGGCAACATGGTCAACGTCACGCTGTGCTTTTCGGCCAATCAGGCGCTTTTGGCGGCCAAGGCGGGCGCGACCTTTATCAGCCCCTTCATCGGGCGGCTTGACGACATCAACCTCGATGGCATGGATCTGATCGCCGATATCCGCACGATCTATGACAACTACGGCTTTGAGACACAGATCCTCGCCGCCTCGATCAGAAGCGTCAATCACGCCTATCAGGCCGCGATGATCGGTGCCGACGTGATGACCGCGCCCCCCGCCGTGATCAAGAAAATGGCAGAGCATCCGCTGACCGACGCCGGGCTTGAAACCTTTATGGCCGACTGGGCAAAAACAGGGCAGCAAATCCTGTAACCCGTGCTATAACACCCAAAAAACAAGACCGAGGCCGAGATGAGCAGCAAGCCGGAAATGAATGACGCGCTGCGCGAACGTATTATCGCGCAGCCGGATGTTATTCTTGAAGATCAAGACCTTATGCGCGCCCTTATCGCCGCGAACGAGCGGGCAATGGGCGGCAATATCGTCGATCTGCGCGGCATTGCGATGGACCGCCTTGAGGCGCGTCTTGACCGGCTTGAAGATACTCACCGCAGCGTGATTGCCGCCGCTTACGAAAATCTGGCGGGCACAAATCAGGTGCATCGTGCGATTTTGCGCATGCTCGACCCGGTCGAGTTTGAAACCTTCCTGCGCGATCTCGGCGGCGAAGTGGCGCATATCTTGCGGGTCGATTCGATCCGGCTTGTGCTTGAATCGGTGCAAAACGACAGTGACCCGGCGGTGCGCCGCCTTGGCGATGTCCTTTCCGTGGCCGAGCCCGGTTTTATCAAATCCTATCTGACCGGCGGGCGCGATGTGCCCGCACGGCAAGTGACGCTGCGCCAGATCAACGAGGGCGACATGCGGATCTATGGCCGCGATGCCACATTTGTGCGCTCCGAGGCCTGTTTGATGCTGGATTTCGGCCCGGATCGCCTGCCCGGCATGCTGGCCATGGGCGCCGAAGACCCGCATCAGTTCAGCCCGCAACAGGGCACTGATCTTCTGGCGTTCTTTGCCGGGGTCTTTGAGCGCTCGATGCGCCGCTGGCTGTCATGATTAGCCCGGCCGCCCGCGATTCGTTGCAGGGTTGGCTGGCGTCACAAAAGGCGCTCAACGGGGCCTCGGATCACACGCTTGATGCCTATTCACGCGATGTCGCGGGCTTTCTGGCCTTCATGACCGAACACAAGGGCGAGACGCAAGGCCTTGGCGCGCTCGCCCGGATCAGCACCGCCGATATGCGAAGCTGGATGGCGTTTACCCGTGGCCATGATGTCGGGTCACGCTCACTGGCGCGCAAGCTTTCGGCGGTCAAAAGCTTTTATCGCTGGCTGTCAGAGCGCGAGGGGTTTGAACCCACCGCCGTTCTCGCCACCCGCTCGCCCAAGTTTCAGCGCAAGCTGCCGCGCCCGTTGTCGCCCGAGGCGGCAAGCGAGATGATCGACACCCTCGACATGCAATCAGAGACCCCGTGGATTTCGGCACGCGATCAGGCGGTTGTGACCCTGCTTTACGGCTGTGGGTTGCGGATATCCGAGGCCCTGGGCCTGACCGGGGCGGACCTTCCGATTGGCAGCACGTTGCGGATCATCGGCAAGGGCAACAAGGAACGCATGGTGCCGGTGATTGCCCCGGCCCGCGACGCGGTCGAGCGTTATGTCGCCATGTGCCCTTATGAGATTGCCCCGCAAAGCCCGGTGTTTCGCGGCGCGCGCGGCGGCAAGCTTAATCCGCGGGTGATCCAGAAAGTGGTTGAAAAAACCCGGATGCAACTTGGCCTGCCCGCCACGGCCACCCCGCATGCCATGCGCCACAGCTTTGCCACCCATCTTTTGAACGCGGGCGGCGATCTGCGCGCGATTCAGGAATTGCTGGGCCATGCCTCGCTCTCGACCACGCAGGCCTATACGAGCGTCGATACCGCCCGCCTGCTTGAAGTTTACGCGCAGACGCATCCACAGGGACGCGGATAACGTCACTTCGGCCTCACGCAATAGTTAAGTTCCATTTCAGCCCAAACATGCGAGGGTTCCGCCTGAGCAACCCTCGTATTTATTGAACGAAATGGAGAACACACATGAAACGCCAGCTTTTTGCCGCCGCGACGCTCGCAGCAGGCCTTATGATGGGCCAGACGGCAGCAGCCGCGGATTGCAAAGTCGATGTCACGGATCCGTTTGATCTTGAGGCGGCCGCGATCAACGAAATTTACGACTGCATCAAGGCCGAGATGGTCGAGAAATACACCAAGGGTGATAATGACGTCGCCGCCGCCTATCGCGACTGGACCGTCAGCTCGACCCGCCCCGCCGTGGCCGGTGCGCATGGCAACCGCCTGTTGCAGACCTTTGCCAATGACATCGCCGCCGAACAATATCTCAAATTCGCCGACGAGGGCGTGGTGATGCCGGTCGGATCGGTTCTGGCCAAGGAAAGCATCACCATCAGCAAGAAGAAGAAAAAGGCCGTCACCGGCCCGCTGTTTATCATGACCAAGGTCGAAGCCGGAGGCGCCCCTGAGACCGCCGATTGGGTCTATTCCGCAGTTCAGCCGAACGGCAAGATGATGAAGTTCAAACAAAGCTTTTGCCACGACTGTCACGTGTCCTGGGAAGCGCAGGATATGCTTGCCTATCCGCTGGAAGAGGTCCGCGTTTCCAACTAAGGCCAAAGGCCTTGCACTCTGGCCCGGTCTCTTTTGGGACCGGGTTTTCCTTTTGCATATTTGGCGCGGCTGGTTCATTAAACGGCCATGACACCACATATGCGCGCTCTGCTTGTTCACCTTTTCACCGCCACTGGCGCGGTTTTTGCAATGCTGGCCATGCTGGCCGCGATTGATCGGGAATGGGAATTGATGTTCCTGTGGCTGGTCGTGGCCTTTGCGGTGGATGGCATCGACGGGCCGTTGGCGCGCAAGTTCGACGTAAAAACCCACGCGCCGGAATTTGATGGCGTGTTGCTTGATCTGATCATCGACTATCTGACCTATGTGTTCATCCCCGCCTTTGCCCTATTTAAGTCCGACCTGTTGCCAGGCTGGACGGGATGGGTCGCCATCATCGTTATCACCTTTGCAAGTGCGATGTATTTCGCCGATACCCGCATGAAAACAATGGACAATTCCTTTTCCGGCTTTCCGGGGTGCTGGAATATGCTGGTGCTGGTGATGTTCGCGATCGAGCCTAATTTCTGGATCATTCTGACACTGGTTGCGATCTTGTCGGTGGCGATGTTCCTGCCGCTCAAGTTCATCCATCCGGTGCGCACAGAACGCTGGCGCTGGATATCTCTGCCGATGGCGCTTGCCTGGACGTTCTTTGCAGGCTGGGCGGCCTGGGTGCATTTTGATCCGCAAAGCTGGGCGCACTGGGGGCTGGTAATCACCAGCATCTATTTGATTTTCGTCGGCATCGTACAGCAAATTTTCACGCCGCGTGGCGATCTCTGAGCCTTCAGATAAGCAACCCCGCCGCCCCCTCGTGGCGCAACAGCCAGACCTTGGTTTCAACCCCGCCCTCACCGGAATAGCCGCCAAGCCCCGAGGCGCCCAGAACCCGGTGACAGGGGATGATCACCGGGATCGGATTGCCGCCACAGGCCGTGCCAATCGCCTGCGCCGGGGTGCTCAAACGGGTGGCAAGGTCGCCATAGGTGACGGTTTCGCCAAAGGGAATCTCGCACATCGCATCGCAAACCCGGCGCTGAAACTCTGATCCCGCCACGTCGAGCGGCAGGTCAAACCGGGTCAGGCGCCCATCGAAATAGGCTGCAAGCTGGCTCAGGGCTTCGCTCAACACGGGCGTTTGAATGCCGTCCTCTTCCGCCGCCCAACGCAGGGCGGTGATCGCGGTTCCGTCGCTTACCACGGCAAGCGGGCCGATGGGCGACAACATGCTGGCAGATGGCATAACGCCCCCTATTGGCCCGCCGCGCGGGCATCTCGGATAAGGATCACAACAAGATAGAACGACAGGATCGCCGCAAAGAAACACCACACAGAGATGAATGCATAGGCATAAAACGCATAAGTCAGCGCAAGCGAGGCCGCAATCAGCCCGCCAAACACCTGTATCCTGCGATGCGAGGACAGGAAAAGCGCACCAACCACAAGCGCCGCATAAAACAGCCGCAGGACCGCGCGAGTGATGATCCCGTCATAGATCAGCGTCGTCTTATAGTCGAGCGAGCGCTCAACCACCTCCATCTGTAGCCAGTCCCGAATCAGAAAGGACGGCAGGAACACCGAAAGCCCGTAAACACAGCCAATCGCGGTCATGATACCGATCACCCGCTTGCGCGCGGGCTCTGGTTCCACCAGCCAGACCGCGAACGGCACCCAGGTCAGCCAGAACAGATGGGAAAAGAACAAAAACCCGCGCGAGGCGATGCAGACCGCCGCGTCATTGCCACCCTCCAGCCCAAGCCAGACCACGCCTTCGAGGGCCTGCTGCACCCCAAAGGCCAGCGGGAAAGCCGCAAAGCCAAGCCAGGCCGGGTTCACACGCCGCACCCGCGCAATCGTATATAGCCCCAGCGGCACAAGTGCGGCAGAAACCGTAAAACTGGCCGTCGCGGAAAAGCACATCCTAACCTCCGAACCCCATGCGATGATGCAGGGGACAAAGATCAAGTCTAGCCGCACCCATCTTGCGGGCATTGCGCTATGTCAAGGCGTGGCAGGTCAGATGGCTTTGACCTTTGCGGCCACTCTTTGACCCACGCTGTTCATCTTGCAGATGCAGCCAATGTTGCGAAAGAGCCCTCTGACATTCGCTTGTTGCACCAAGCCGGTTAACAGCCGCGTAGCGGCCCGGCCATCGTCAGCCCCTCCCTTGGGCTGGCGATTTGGCTGATGCAGGCGCAACAATTGTTCTGGGAATGTATTTTGCCAGCATAAAGCGCTCTGCAATTTACGTCGGCTCACCATCCCAGGGGCTGACGTTGTCCTGACCTGGCTAATATTCGCATTGTCCGCTCTGCCGACCTTCGTGCGGATCGCGATGACGGTCGGGTTTGGGTCAGGTTTACCTGACGAACCCACGCGGCGTGATCACAAAAATGCGCGTTACCTGGTATCCAGCAACACCGCCTCGACCCGGCGGTTCATATCGCGCGAGGTCGGATTTCGGTTGCTGGCGACAGGCGCGAGATAGCCAAGGCCCTCGGCCTCAAGCTGGGCGCGGGAAACGCCGTGGGTCTCGACAAGACGCTCAAGCACGGCGCGCGCGCGCGCGCGCGACAGGTCGATATTGGCGGCAAGCGCACCAACGCTGTCGGTATGCCCGACAAGTGCCACGCGCCGCGAAGGATCGGCATTCAGAAACTCGGCCAGCGCGACAAGGCTGGCAAAAGGCCCCTCGCCAAGCGCTGTCGCGCCCGTGCTGAAATCAAGATCGCGCATCACCGCATGCCCGCTCTCAAGCATTGCATTCACCAGCGCCGGCACGGTCAGGGCCTCGCCCTTTTGGCTTTGCCTGACAAACAGATCTGGTGTGGTTTGCATCGCCCCGGACCCGTTCGCGACAATCTGGCTGATCTGGACATAGCCGGTCTCGCCAGAGCGGCTTACCAATACCGCGGCATGTTCAAGCCTGCCCTCGTCATCGCCCCGACGCGCCGCCAGATAGCGGAAATCGAACAGATCGACAAACATGTCGGGCGCCGAGAGGATCGGCGCGTTGAACCTGAAATCGAACCCGCCGCACTCTTGATCGCTGCACTCGAAAAGCACCTGCCAGCCGGAATCTTCAAGTTCTTGCCGCATCGGCATCAGAACCTGAAGCGTGGTCAGCCCTTGCCCGGTGACCCGCCAGGCCTGTTGTGTCACACGCCCCTCAAGGCGCTCTTGCGGCAGGCTGCCGTTTGCAAAAGGGCCTGTGGGCAGAAGAAAGGTATCGGCCTCTTGCACGACCTCGGCGCTCATCACCGCATTGCCCGGCAACGACAGTTCCAACGCCCCGCCGACCTGCGGCAGAAACAGCGCCAGAGCAAAGGAAAGCCCCGCGCGCATCACCCCTCGCGGGCCTGCGCGTGGTATTCGGGGTTCGGCTGCATGCCCGTGGCGCTTGCCACCCGGTTGGTCATGTTGAAAAACGCCGCCACATTGGCAATATCCCAGATATCACGCTCATCAAATCCCACGTCGCGCAGCGCGGTGCGGTCGGCCTCTTCAATCATGGCGCTCGCGGTGGTGACCTTGGCCGCGAAATCAAGCATCGCCCGCTGGCGCGCATCAAGCGGGGCAACCCGGTAATTCATCACCATCGCCTCGCCGAGCGCCGGATCACCCGAAAGCTGACGCACCGCCGCGCCATGGGCGACCTGACAATACCAGCAGCGATTGATCGAGCTGACAACAACCGCGATCATCTCGCGCTCAAGCTTGCTTAGCCCGCTATCGGCCAGCATCAACTCGTTATAAAGCGCGGCAAAGGTATTGAGCTTGTTGATATCAAAGGCGTGCGCCTTAAGCACATTCGGGATCATGCCAAGCTTGTCCTGGCAAATGTCGAAATACTTCTGCGTCGCCTCGGGCAGCGGATCAACCATCGGCAGGTCAAGCGCAGTGGTTTGTTCGGGTTTTGTCATCGCTTCGTCCTTTTGTCGGTAATGATACTGTCCCACAAGCGTGAACCCCATGGAAGTATAGAGGCCATTGGCCGCCTGATTGGCCTGTGTGCAAACGACCGCAAGATGGCGCGCCCCCGCGCCCGACGCCCAATGCGCCGCCTGACGCATCATCAACCGCCCCATCCCGGCGCGGCGGTGACGCGCATGTACCTCAAGCGCATGCACCATGGCGATATGGTCGTGAATGGCGACAAATCCAACCGCCGCCGAGCGGCTGTCATGGCGCCCGAAAAGCGCGGTTTTAGGAAGAGGTGCCCGTTCCATCACCGCAATACGGCCCGCACCGATACCGCCTTCGGCCCAGATATCACGCATGATTTCAAGCGGTTCCCAGATCGCAAAAGTCGACACACGCGGCAGGGCTTCCTGTGTCAATGCCGCGACCGGCGCCACATAGAGGTTAACCGGATCGACCACGCCGTATCCCGCGCTCTCAAGCATGGCGTCAAGCGCGTCCTCGCCGTCGCGGATCATGAAAAGCGGCGCTTGTCCCAAGGCCCGCATCGCGGTTTCGGCCGCGGGCAGATCGTCAGGGCAAACAGGCGCCCGTGCCGTCGCGGCAGAGACCCGCTTGCCCCCGCCTTGCCCGTCGCGGATCACCCAGGGGCCAAGATCGGTCCTGGCGGCAGGTGGCCATGTGGCCTCGACCACATCGTAAAGGCTTTGCAGGTCCGGGGTCATGCGGGAAATATCGCGGCAAGCTCGGCCATCGCCGCATCAATCCGCGCGCCATCCTGTCCCCGGATCACGATATTGGCACCATAACAGCCATCGCGCTGAAACGGATAGGAGCCGATCGAAAGATCGCCATAGCGCGCCGCCAATTCGCCAAGCGGCCCAGCGATATCGCCCTCGCCGCGATGAATCTCAAGGGTCTGCGACAAAACCGGCGCGCCCCCGGTCAAGGTTGGCAGGATGCTGGCCAGCATTGCCTGAAAGATCGAAGGCACCCCGGCCATCACATGCACATTCTCGATGCTGAACCCCGGCGCGGCGCTGATCGGATTGTCGATCAGGGTTGCCCCGTCGGGAATACGCGCCATACGCAATCGTGCCGCGTTCAGGTCCTGACCCGAGCGCTCATAATGCGCGGCCAGGATCGCGCGGGCATCCTCGCGAATGCCGATCGGGCGGTCAAAGGCGCGCGCCACGTTCTCAGCCGTAATATCATCATGGGTCGGCCCGATCCCGCCCGAGGTAAAGACAGTGTCATAGTCGCCACTCAGCGCCTTTACGGCGGCGACAATCGCCTCCGGATCATCGCTGACCACGCGGACCTCCTGCAAATCGATCCCCGCCTTGCTCAACTCTGTGGCAAGGTAATGCATATTCGCATCGCGCGTTCGCCCCGAAAGGATCTCATCTCCGATCACAAGCATGGCGGCGGTTGGGTTGGGCATGAAACGGGCCTCCTTGAACAGATCCATGACCCGGTATAGGCCTGCTGTCATGCGCTTTCAAACCCCTCTTGTGCCTGCCGTGCTCATCCGTCGCTACAAACGCTTTCTCGCCGATATCCGGCTGGAGGACGGGCGCGAGGTTACCGCCCATTGCGCCAACCCCGGAAGCATGATGGGTCTGGCCGAGCCGGGCCTGAAAATATGGATCGAGCCGAATGACGACCCCAAGAAGAAACTGAAATTCGGCTGGCGCCTGATCGAGCACGCCAACGGCCATTTCACCGGCGTCGATACCAGCCTGCCCAACCGCGCCCTGCGCGCCGCCCTTGAGATGGGCGAAATTCCTGAACTTGCCACCTATGGGACTGTCCGCCCGGAACAGAAGTACGCCACCAACAGCCGGATTGACTTCCTTTTGCAAAACCCCGGATTGCCCGATGCCTATGTCGAGGTGAAATCCGTCACCCTGTCGCGCACCACCGGTTTGGCCGAATTTCCCGATAGCGTAACCCTACGCGGCACCAAACATCTGGGCGACCTCGCCGAAATGGCAGGCGCCGGTCACCGCGCCATCCTGTTCTACCTGATCCAGCGGACCGATTGCATGCATATGACACTCGCGGCTGATATCGACCCCACCTACGCCGCCACCTTCGCCAAGGCAAAGGCCGCAGGCGTCGAGGTGCTGGCCTATGACACCAGGATTTCCCCCGAGGCGGTCACCCTTGGCACACGTCTGCCTGTCACATACTCCGATCCCAGTCACGACCGATGCAGTGTCAATTGAGTATTTTTGGAAAGATGAAAGTCCCTTCACTTTCACCATTCCTCAAATACTCATCCCAGCTTTCCTCCTCACCAGGGCCGTTTTGAACGTCACGGTTCCACCAGCTCTGAGGAAGGCGCAGCCTGACGAGGACCAAAGCGCGCGCGTCAGCGCGCCCCGCCCGATCAGGCCTTGAACCCGCCGATGCCACGACCAAAGGCACAAATCACTGCACTTGCCGCAGGCTCTGGCGCTTTCCTGCAATCCCGCCTAAATAGGGCATAACAGATCAAGACGGCACGAGGCATTGACGTGAACAAACACAGGGGAAGACTGACCCGCGAAGGCATCCGCATCCATGAAGATTCGGATTTTGCCGGTATGCACAAGGCTGGCGAATTGGCCGCCCGCATTCTCGATGAGATCGCCGATCATGTCTTTGTCGGCCAAAGCACCGGCGCGCTCGACAAGATGATCGAGGACAAGGTCAACGCGGCGGGCGCCAAATCGGCCACAATCGGCTATAAAGGCTATCGCCACGCCAGCTGTATCAGCGTCAATCACGTGGTCTGTCACGGCATTCCAGGCGATAAGCTTCTGAAAGACGGCGATATCCTGAATGTCGATGTCACGGTGATCGTGGATGGCTGGTTTGGCGACACAAGCCGGATGTATGTCGCGGGCAAGCTCAGCCGCAAGGCAGAGCGGCTTATCCAGATCACCCATGATTCCCTGATGAAAGGGATCGAGGCGGTCAAGCCCGGCAAAACCTTTGGCGATATCGGCCACGCCATTCAATCCTTTGTCGAGGCCCACCGCATGTCTGTCGTGCGCGATTTCTGCGGCCACGGTCTCGGTCGGGTCTTTCACTCCCCGCCCAACGTGCTGCATTACGGGCGTCCGGGCACCGGTCCGGTTCTGGAAGAGGGCATGTTTTTCACCATCGAACCGATGGTCAATCTGGGCCGCCCGGAAACCAAGGTTCTGGCCGACGACTGGACGGCGGTGACACGCGACAAATCGCTCTCGGCACAGTTCGAGCACTCGATTGGTGTGACCGCGAATGGCGCCGAGATTTTCACCCTTTCGCCTGCGGGCCGGTTTTACCCCACCTGGACCGCATGATCTCAATCAGCGCGCAGAACCGCCCCGGGGTTCATGATCCCCTTGGGATCAAGCGCCGCCTTGATCGTCCGCATCGCAGATAGTTTGGCCGGATCGCCATAGCGCTCAAGATCCTCGACCTTGAGCCGCCCGATGCCATGCTCGGCCGAGACCGACCCGCCCATCTCATGCACAAGATCATGGACCGTCCGCTTGATCAGGTCTCGCTCGCCCGGATGATCGGCGCGGGTTTTTCCGGGCATCGGAAAGACGTTGTAATGCAGGTTGCCATCGCCAAGGTGGCCAAAACAGTTGATCCTGAACGCCCCCAGGGCGGCGATCACCTCGCGGCCTTTTTCGATGAACTCCGGGATCGCCCCCATTGGCAGGGAAATATCATGCGAACTTACCGATCCAACACGTCGGTTGGCCTCGGGGATTTGTTCGCGCACCTCCCAAAATGCCTGCCGCTGTGCTTCTGATTGGGCGATCATGCCGTCGCTGACCAACCCCGCCTCCATTGCTTCAACAAACAGCGTCTCCAAAGCGCCCGCCGGGTCAAGCCCGCGCGCGAGGCCGACCTCGATCAACACGAACCATTCGGGATGCTCATCAAACGGCTGGCGAATATCGGGCAATTCCTGCGCCAGAAACTCAAGCCCCTGCCGGTGCATCAATTCAAACGCACTCACGCCTTCGCCCATCTGATCGTGCGCCATCGCCAAAAGATCCAGCGCCGCGCGCGGATCGCGCACCACCATCACCGCCGTGCCCTCACCCGCCGGGCGCGGATAAAGCTTGAGAGCGGCGGCGGTGATCACCCCAAGCGTGCCCTCGGACCCGATCAAAAGGTGCCGCAGATCATAGCCGGTGTTGTCCTTGCGCAACCGCTTTAACCCATGCCAGATTTGCCCGTCCGGCAAGACCGCCTCAAGCCCAAGACACAAATCGCGCGCATTGCCATAGCGCAGCACATTCACCCCACCCGCATTGGTCGCCAGATTGCCACCGATCCGGGCGCTGCCCTTGGCGGCAATGCTCAGCGGGAAAAGCCGGTCGGCCTTGGCCGCCGCCGCGTGAATGTCCTGAAGGATCGCGCCGGCCTCGACCACCATGACGTTTTCTTCGGGGTAAATCCCGCGCACCGCGCGCATCCGCTCAAGGCTCAGAATCACCGGCAACGCCCCCTCGGGGTTGATCTGCCCGCCGACAAGGCCAGTGCCGCCACCGTAAGGCACAAGCGGCACGCAGGCCTCGGACGCGGCGCGCACGACCCTGGCCACATCCGCCGTGCAATCAGGCGCCACAATGACGCCTGCGCGCCCCTGCCAACGCCCACGTGGCTCTTCAAGATAGGCCGGGCTGGCTTCGCGAAAGGCAGCAACCGGCAACTCTGCGCGCAGGTGCTCAACAAAGGCGGGGGTGGCGGAATTCAATGTCATGCGACCTACCTATCACGCAGGTCTTGGCATTCCAGCCTTTTCATCTTTCCGAAAATACTCAAATTCCGACATCCGCCCCGACCACATCGCTCATTCTCCGTCGCGCAGATAGGCGGGGCGCAACACCACGATGGTCGGCCTCTCGGGCAGGCTGCGCAAGGACAGCTCTATCTCGCTGGTTCCGGGGATAGATATCGCGAAATCATTTTCCATCCCCGCCAGAAACCGCCCCAAGGTGACATCGCCGAACCAGTGCATCGGGATGACCACGCTTGCCTTGACCCGGCGCAACACGCGCATCATGCTCTCGATGTCCATGGTAAACCCGCCATCGACCGGCGCCATCACCACGTCCATGCGGCCAAGGGCGGCATATTGATCGTCCGAGGGCTCGTGATGCAGATGCCCCAGATGGGCGATGCAAAGCCCCTCGGCCTCGAACACGAAAATCGAATTTCCGCTGGGCTCGACGCCGCCATTGTAGGACCGGATATCGGTCGAGACATTGCGCACCACCATCGCCCCAAGATCAAGATGGTGCTCGATCCCTTCGCCATATGGCCCCCATCCCGGCAAGGCATGCGGAATGATCGGATCGGGGCTTGCGGTCCAATGGGTCTCATGGGCGTGGTTCATCGTCACCACATCAGGGATGAAATCGACATTGCCGATAAAGCCGGTGAAATCCGTCACCGCCGCAAGATCGCCCGCCTGTACAAGAAAGGAGGCATGCGCGATATAACGCAGGCGCACGGTATAATCGGGCAAGGGATCACGAAACCCGGCTTTGTGGATGTAGGTGCCCCCCGGAACGTCGCTCGCAAGGGCGATGCAATGGCTGGGTCGGCGCTCCTGCGCGTTGGTCTGTGTGGCCAGAAGCAGAGCCAAAAGGACAAGTCGGATCATCGGCATTCCTCCTTCATCTGAAAGAGAATAGCACGATTTGCCCCTTCGTCAGCCCTTACAGGCTGTCTCAGTCTGGCGCGGCGCGCAGGTCAGGGACGTGACAAGCCCTTAGCCAACATCGGTCCGCCCGCGCCGGTCGGCGCGCAAGGCAGCATATAGCACATGGGTGCGCCAGCGGCCGTTGATCTGAAGATAGCTTTGCGCGACGCCCTCATATTTGAAGCCGCATTTTTCCAGCAACCCGCGTGAGGCGTGGTTTTCGGGCAGACAGGCCGCTTCGATCCGGCTCAGATCAAGCCGTTCAAAGGCGTAATGCACCACGCCTGCGATCGCCTCTTGCATATAGCCCTGACGCGAAAACCCCTCCCCGATCCAATAGCCAAGCGTGCCCGCCTGCGCCGGACCGCGCCGGATATTGTCAAGCGTGATTGCCCCCAAAAGCATCTGATCCTCGCGCCGGATCAGAAACAGCGGCACCGCGCTTCCGTTGGAAATAGAGCGTTGCGCCCAATAGACCCGGTTCGAGAAGCCCTTGCGCGCAAGGTGATCGCTGGCCCAGAGCGGCTCCCACGGGGTAAGAAATTCGGCGCTTTGCGCCCGTAAGCCGCTCCAATGTCGAAAATCGCCAATCACCGGCTGGCGCAGGGTCAGACGCTCGGTCTCGATCCGCAACTTCCGACGTGGCAACAGCAGCATCAGGCGGCGCGCCTCTCATTGAGGCCGATCAGGGTTGGCGCAGCCGCCACCGGGCCATAGAGCGCCAAGGCCGAGGGCGCGCGCTCGACCGTGGTCCGGGCGATGCGGCGGACATCCTCAAGGGTGACCGCATCAATCCGCCCGACCACTTCGGAGAGATCCGGCACACGGCCCCAGATCTGGAGCATGCGCGCCAGACGCTCGGCGCGGTTTGACGGGCTTTCAAGCCCCATCAACAGCCCCGCCTTCATTTGGGCGCGGGCGCGCTCGACCTCAGGCGCGCTCATGTCATCGGCGGCGCGCTTCATCTCGTCAATCGTGATGCCCGCCAGATCGCCAAGCTGGTCGGCGGAAGTGCCGGCATAGATCGTCATCATCCCGGTATCGGCATAGGCGCCGACCTGGGCGTAGATCGTATAGCAAAGCCCGCGCTTTTCGCGGATTTCCTGAAACAGGCGCGACGACATGCTGCCGCCAAGCGCGCTTGCATAGATCTGGGTGGTATAGATATCGGGGTCGGCGTAATCAGGGCTTTCAAAGGCAAGGGCGAAATGCGCCTGCTCCAGATCCTTGATATGGCGCGCCTCGCCGCCCTGAAACCTGGCCAGCGGCGGTTCGATCACCGTGCTCGGGATCATATCGCCGAACATATCGCCCGCCATACGCACAAGGGCGTCGTGATCCACCGCCCCCGCCGCCGACAGGATCATCTGACCGGGGCGATAATACTGATCGACAAAGCCCTCAAGATCGGGGCGCGCAAAGCCGCGCACGCGCTCTTCGGCGCCCAGAATGGTGCGCCCAAGCGGGTGATCGGGATAGGCTTCTTCCTGCAACCAATCAAAGATGATGTCGTCGGGCGTATCGGCGGCCTGTCCGATTTCCTGAAGGATCACGCCGCGCTCGATCTCGATCTCGCGGCTATCAAATACCGGATTGCGCAGGATATCGGCCACCACATCAAGCGCGAGCGGCACGTCTTCTTTCAGAACGCGCACGTAATAGGCGGTCACTTCGCGGCTAGTATAGGCGTTGATATAGCCGCCTACATCCTCGATCGCCTCGGCGATCTGCAAGGCGTTGCGCCGTTTGGTGCCCTTGAACGCCATATGTTCGAGGAAATGCGCGACGCCGTTCTGGTCGGCCCGCTCATTGCGGGCCCCGGCCAGAACCCAGACGCCAATGGCGGCCGATTGCAGGCCCGGCATATGCTCGGTGACAATGCGAAATCCGTTGGGAAGGGTGGTCAGTTGGACACTCAATGGGCGATCCGTTCCTTGATAAGGGTTTCGATGGCGGCCAGATCATTGGCCACCCGCGTCAAACGTTCTGGGCGCTGGTAAAGGTCGGCCATGCGCTCTGGCAAAGGCGCGTGCTGGCCCGAGGCCTCTTGCACCGCGTCCGGGAATTTGGCCGGATGGGCGGTGGCCAGTGTGATCATCGGCACGCCGATCTGACGCGCGGCCTCGGCGACATGCACGCCGACAGCCGAATGCGGGCAGAGCAATTCGCCGGTTCCGGCCCATGTCCGCGAAATCGTGGCGCGGGTCTCGTCCTCGTCGCAGCGCCCGGACTCAAAGCTTTCGCGCAGGGCCTGCAAGGCGCCCTGGCTGACCGAAAAACCGCCCGCCTTGAGCTCGTCCATCAATTGCGCGACAGCGCCGCCATCCTCACCGTAGGCATAGTACAGCGCGCGCTCGAAATTCGAGCTGACCTGAATATCCATCGACGGGCTGATCGAGGGGATCACGCCATCGGGTTTGTAGTCGCTGGTCGAAAGGCAGCGATGCAGGATGTCATTCTGATTGGTCGCCACCACAAGCCGGTCAATCGGCAGGCCCATGCGCCGCGCGATGTAGCCCGCGAAAATGTCACCGAAATTGCCAGTCGGCACGGTAAAGCTTACCTTGCGGTCCGGCGCGCCAAGCGACACGGCGGCGGTAAAGTAATAGACCACCTGCGCCAGAACCCGCGCCCAGTTGATGCTATTGACGCCGGCAAGGCCGACCGCATCGCGAAACTCGAAGTCGTTGAACATATCCTTGACCCGCGCCTGCGCGTCGTCAAAGTGCCCGTCAATGGCGAGCGCATGCACGTTATCCTCGGACGGGGTTGTCATCTGGCGGCGTTGCACCTCGGAAACACGGCCATGCGGGTAGAGGACAAACACATCGACCGCCTCAAGGCCGCGAAACGCCTCGATCGCCGCCGATCCGGTATCGCCGCTGGTGGCCCCGACGATGCACACGCGGTTGCCCGAGCGTTTGAGGGAAAACTCGAACAGCTGGCCAATCAACTGCATCGCGAAATCCTTGAAGGCCAGCGTCGGCCCGTGAAACAACTCCAGCAGGAAATGCCCGCTATCAAGCTGTTTCAGGGGCGCGCGTGCGGCATGGCCAAAGCCCGCATAGGCGCGCGAAATGATGCCGCGAAATTCGGCATCGGTGAAGGCATCGCCCAGAAACGGGCGCATCACGCGAAAGGCGACCTCTTCATAGCTCTGCCCCTCAAGCGCGCGGATATCGGCCTTGCTCATCTGCGGGATCGATTCGGGCAGATAGAGACCGCCGTCGCGCGCCAGCCCGGTCAACATCGCCTCTTCAAAGCTGAGCGTGGGCGCATTGCCCCGTGTCGAGATATACTTCACGTCGTTTTGCCTTTCTCTGCCTGCCGCATGCGCCACAGGAAAAACCCGGTCATCGCAAGCCAGACAAGGGCCAGCGAATACCATGTAATTGCATAGTTGAGGTGATCGTTCGGAATGCCGCTGATGTCCAGTGGCAGCGGTTCCACGCCCGGCTCGGAGACCGATAACTTGCGCGCAACGACCAGGATCGGTTCGGTCCTGAGGATTTCGGCCATCGGCGCAAGATCGCGCGCGAACCAGATATTGCCCGCCACATCGTTTTCCGGGGTCGAGCTTAGCCGCTCATCGGGCCAATGCAGGTTGCCGGTGACCTCAACCGCGCCGCTTGGCGGGGCCGGAATTGGATCATTCACCGAGATGAAACCGCGATCCAGAAGCACCCGGCGCGCGCCTGTGCCAAAGGCCGAAATCAGGCGATACCCGGCGCCGATCTGTTTCTGGCTGACCAACACGCGCAGCGCCTCTTGGCCAATGTCTCCGCTCAGGCGCACCGGAAGATAGCGGTCGGTTTCGATCTCCGGCTGTTCCGGCAGGGCCGCTGGCGGGGCGGTAATCCGGGCGCGGATATCGCCGAGGATCGCCTCTTTCCAGGCCAGCCGCTCAAGCTGCCAATTGCCAAGGCCGACAAGGACCGCGGCCCCAGCCAGGCCAAATATCACAGGAATAATGTAGCGGCGCACCGCGGGCCTCCGTCAAAGGAAAAGCGCGCACCCTCGTGCGCGCCTTGATGTTCTTGCCGTTCCGCGCGGATTGTTCAACCGCATTCCGCGCCGAGCCTCGGGCTTAGCCGCCCCAGATATAGACCGCGGCAAAGAGGAACAGCCAGACCACATCCACGAAGTGCCAGTACCAGGCTGCCGCCTCAAAGCCGACATGCTGTTCGGGGGTGAAATGACCGCGTTGCAGGCGGATCAGGCAGATGAACAGGAAGATCGTGCCGATGAGCACATGCGCACCATGAAAGCCGGTCGCCATGAAGAAGTTGGCGCCATAGATATTGCCCGAGAAGCCGAAGGCGGCGTGGCTATATTCATAGATCTGAAACACGGTGAAAAGCGCGCCAAGCGCAATCGCGATGATCAGCCCCCATTTCATGTCCTTGCGGTTGTTTTCATGCACAAGCGCGTGGTGCGCCCAGGTCGCGGCACAGCCCGAACACAGCAGGATCAGCGTGTTGATCAGCGGCAGGTGCCAGGGGTCGAATGTCTCGATGCCCGCCGGTGGCCAGACCGCATCAACCAGCGGGCTTTGCGGACCCATCGGGTACATGGCGTGCTTGAAAAAGCTCCAGAACCAAGCGGCGAAGAACATGACCTCGGACATGATGAACATCATGAAGCCATAGCGCAGGCCGATCCGCACGACAGGGGTGTGATCGCCGGTCTCGCCTTCGTTCACCACATCGGCCCACCAGCCGAACATGACGTAAAGAACGCCAACAAACCCCGCCAAAAGCATCCACGGACCATGGTCGTGGAAGAAAAGGACCGCGCCGAACAGCATGACGAACCCCGCCAAGGCGCCCAGAAGCGGCCAGACAGAGGGGGGCAGAATGTGATAATCGTGATTTTTTTCGTGTGCCATCTTTGTATTTTCCCTCGTCGAAGGCTCAGTTCAATTTTGAATCGTTTTTGTTGCCCTGCTCAAGCGCCGCCTGGGCCTCTTGTGGCAGGTCAATTTCGTAGAACGTATAGGACAGGGTGATCGTATGCACGTATTTTGCGTCCCTGTCTGTTACGATTTCGGGGTCGACGTAAAACGTCACCGGCATTTGCACCCGCTCGCCGGGTTGCAGCACCTGTTCGGTGAAGCAGAAACAGTCGATCTTGGTAAAGAACCCACCCGCCTCATAGGGGGTGACGTTATAGCTGGCAGAGCCGGCGATAACGCGGTCGGTCGGGTTGTAGGCCTCGTAAAAGGCCAGGCCCGTCTCACCGATCTTCAGTTCCATTTCATGCACGACGGGTTTGAATTCCCATGGCATGTTGCGATCCTTGCTGCCGTCAAAGCGGATCTTGATGGTTTTCTCAAGCACGGTGTCGCTTTGGGCCGCGGCCACGCCGGTGGTGCCGCCAAAGCCGGTCACCCGGCAAAACCAGTCGTAAAACGGCACCGAGGCCCAGGCGAGCCCGCCCATCAGAACAACCACACCCACAAGCCGGGTCACGGTTTTGAGTTTCGCATCCATCGCCATCAGTTTGTTGCCCCCTGTTTTGCAGGAACCTTGAAGTCGTTGTCGGACACTTTGGCAATCGTCAGCCCGAACACCAGTGCCACGAAAATCGCCAGCACAAGGCCAAGCCCGAGATTACGGCCAAAGCGGCGCTTGTGAAGCTCATGTTCCTCGCGAAAGCTCATCCCCAACCCCCAAGGCCATAACCGGCCAGGGCGGCCTCAAGCAGAATTGCGGTGAAATGGGCAAAGAGATAGTAAAGCGACAGTTTGAACGCTTTCTTTTCAACGCGGTATCCATCGGCCTCGGCCATGGCTTCGTCGCGTCGCCAGATCGCATAGGCATCGCGCAGGAACAGCGCGTTCAGCACCAGTGCCACCGCAAGATAAATCGGCCCGCCGATGCCGGTAAAGGCGGCGCCAACGGCGAGCATCGCAAGCAAGACGGTATAGACAAGGATGTGCCTGCGTGTCGACCTGCGCCCATGGGTCACGGTCAGCATCGGCACACCGGCCTTGTGATAATCGCCCTTCATGAAAAGCGCCAGGGCCCAGAAATGCGGCGGCGTCCACATGAAGATAAGCGCAAACATCAGCACCGATTCGATACTGATTGATCCGGTCGCCGCCGCCCAGCCGATCATCGGCGGAAAGGCCCCCGCCGCGCCACCGATGACGATGTTCTGCGGGGTCCAGCGTTTCAGGCCAATGGTGTAGATCACCACGTAGAAAAAGATCGTGAAGGCCAGAAGGCCCGCCGCCACGGCGTTGGTTGCAAGCCAGAGCATCACAACCGACATCACCGCCAATGTCACCCCAAAGGCAAAGGCCTCATCGCGGGTGACTTTCCCTGCGGGAATTGGGCGCTTGCTGGTCCGCTTCATCAGCGCATCAATATCGGATTCCCACCACATGTTGAGCGCCCCGGACGCACCGCCGCCCACCGCGATGAACAGGATCGCGGCCAGCCCGACAATCGGATGCACCCCGACCGGCGCCGCCAGAAGGCCAACCAGAGCGGTAAACACCACCAGCGTCATCACCCGCGGCTTGAGCAGGGCGAAAAAATCGCCGAACTCGGCCTCGCCGCCCTGCGCCATCGGGGCGGTGGTGCTGCTGCTGTTGAGACTTGCGTCGCTCATGTCGCTCTCCGGTGCCCCGTGAAGGGCTGGGTTGGGAATGGATGCGCGCGGGTTGCGCGCACCCCAGTCGGCCTAGTCGGCCATTGCCACATCAACCGGGCGCGGCGTGCCGGCATATTCCTCGATCGCGCCTTCCAGCCATTGGTCGTATTCGGCCTGGCTCACCACCTTGACGGTGATCGGCATATAGGCATGCGACTGACCGCAAAGCTCTGAACACTGGCCGAAATAGATGCCTTCTTTCTCGGCCTTGAACCAAAGCTGGCTCAGGCGGCCGGGAACCGCATCCTGCTTCACGCCAAAGGCCGGGATGGTCCAGCTGTGGATCACATCGGCGCCTGTCAGTTGCATCACGACGACCTTGTTGACTGGAACCACAACCGATGTGTCGGTGGCCAGAAGGAACTCATCCTTGCTATACCCGGCCTCGACAAGCTGCGCCTCGACCTCGGGGGTCATGCGGTTGTCGCCGCCGGTTGCGGGTGCGCCGATCATGTAGCTGTCAAAGCCGAAATCGTGGTCGGTGTATTCATAGCCCCAGTACCACTGATAGCCGGTGACCTTGATATGCACCTCGCCCTCGGGGATTTCCTGTTGCTTGAACAGAATGGGCAGCGAAAACGCCCCGATGAACACCAGGATAACAATCGGGATGATTGTCCAGGCCACCTCGATCGGCGAATTATGGGTAAATGTTGCCGAGGTCGCGTTTACGCGGCGATTGTAACGCACGGCAACAATCGCAAGAAGCAGCACCACGAAAAGCACGATCGCGATGATGATCACGTTGATCATCCCGTCGAGCCACTGCAAATCGTGGGCCAGTTCGGTCGCTGCGGGCTGGAATCCCATCTTGCCATCTACGGGCTTGCCGACGATCTCAAGACCCTCCTGCGCCATGGCAGGAAGAGCGGAAAGGGCGGCCAGAACGGCCAGAAGGCTTGAAGTTAGTCGCATTTTACACCCTGATCGGTTGAAGCGGTTCATATATCTTAGTACGGGTCGACCCACCCAAGAGGCAGACTCCCATTGTCTCAGTCCCGTCTAAAACCATATTCTGCCCCAGACGACAAGAAAGACCATTGCGGCAAACGGACGCTTTTTTGATTTAGATCAAATTAACTGCCGCCGCCATACCGCCGATATATAGGACAAACGCCGCCATGACCGATACCCCTTTTCGCCCATTTGACAGCCTTCTTGACCGCGACACGGCGCTTGCGCACCTGCAAGAGGCCACGCGGGGCGCCGATGATGGCGAGCTTTTTCTGGAACGGCACCGCTCCGAGGGGCTGCTGTTTGACGATGGTCGCGTCAAGACGGCCTCTTACGATGCCTCCGAAGGGTTTGGGCTGCGTGCCGTGCGGGGTGAGGCCACGGGATATGCGCATTCCTCGGAAGTCAACGAGTCTGCCCTGATGCGCGCCGTTGACACCGCGCGGCTTGCGGTTGGCGAAGGTGGCGGCACGCTGGCCGCGGCACCCGCGCGCACCAATCGCCGCCTTTACACGGATGCCGACCCGATTGCCGGGGCCAGCTTTCCGGTCAAGCTTGAAACGCTGCGCGAGATTGACGGCTTTGCCCGCGATCTTGACGCCCGCGTGGTTCAGGTCTCGGCCTCGATTGCGGCCGCTTTGCAAGAGGTGACGATCCTGCGCCCGGACGGCACCGAAGTCAGCGACATTCGTCCGATGACCCGGGTCAATGTCTCGATCAGTGTCGAAGAGCAGGGTCGGCGCGAACAGGGCAGTGCGGGTGGCGGCGGGCGCATCGGCCTTGATGGCCTGCTCGATCCTGCCGACTGGCAGGCCAAGACCCGCGAGGCGCTGCGCATCGCGCTGGTGAACCTGCGCGCAGAGCCTGCGCCTGCGGGCGTCATGGATGTGGTGCTTGGCCCCGGCTGGCCCGGCATTCTGCTGCATGAGGCGATTGGCCATGGTCTTGAGGGCGATTTCAACCGCAAGGGAAGTTCGGCCTTTGCCGGGCTGATGGGCCAGCGGATTGCAGCGCCGGGCGTGACGGTGCTGGATGACGGCACGATTCCGGACCGGCGCGGCAGCATCACCTTTGACGACGAAGGCACGCCCTCGGGCAAGAATGTGCTGATCGAGGACGGGATCCTGGTGGGCTATATGCAGGACCGCCAGAACGCCCGCCTGATGGGGGTTGCCCCCACCGGCAACGGGCGGCGCGAAAGCTATGCCCACGCGCCGATGCCGCGGATGACCAACACCTATATGCTGGGCGGCCAGGCCGAGCCGGGCGATCTGGTGGCCGAACTGAAAGACGGTATTTACGCCATCGGCTTTGGCGGCGGGCAGGTCGATATCACCAATGGCAAGTTCGTGTTCAGCTGTACCGAGGCATACCGGGTGAAAAACGGCCAAATCGGCGCGCCGGTCAAAGGCGCCACCCTGATCGGTGACGGCGCGACCGCCCTTAACCAGATCCGCGCGCTTGGCAACGATATGGCGCTTGATCCCGGCATGGGCAATTGCGGCAAACAGGGCCAATGGGTGCCCGTCGGCGTGGGCCAGCCAACCGTTTTGATCGGCGGTTTGACAGTTGGCGGATCGGCCACCGGCTAGCACCGGGCGCACGCACCCGGTCTGACCCAGCGGAATGCGCTATCGCGCATGCTTTGTTTTCAAAACCGCAAGACGCGACGTGACGGGATGCAGAATCCGTCGCGCTGCCCTGCTTTCATCTTTCTTTAAATACTCATTTGCGACGCCAGCGGCGGCACGCAACACGAAGGTCATTCCGAACCCCTGAAAACCACATCGTATTTGGATATTTTTTTCATTATATTATAACACCTTAGCCACAACCGTCCAAGACCTCCGCTTTTACCGTCCCTGGTTTACCGCCCGTTAACCATCCGCGCTCTACTACTTGATACAGCAAGAAGACGAGGCCCTGATGTCTGAGGAACCACATCCTTCCACTCACCCCCCACTCCCACCCACCACGGAAGATGATCGGGTATCCTGGCTTCGTCTCTTGCGATCTCGCCGGGTTGGCCCCGCGACCTTTCACCGCCTCATGTCCGAACACGGCAGCGCCGACGCCGCGCTTGACGCCCTGCCCGGCGTCGCCCGTGATGCGGGCGTCGAGGATTACACGATCTGTCCGCTTGGCGTGGTTGAGTCAGAGATGCGCGCGGCTCACGCGGTCGGCGCGCGGTTACTATCGTGCAGGCATGCGGAATATCCCGAGTTTCTCAAACAGATATCCGACGCCCCGCCGCTGCTTTGGTGCATCGGTGACACCGGCATTCTGAAACGGCCGATGATCGGGCTTGTGGGCGCGCGAAATGCATCCTCTCTCGGCACCCGGATGGCCAAATCGCTGGCCGCCGACCTGGCGTCGCGCGGATTTGTCATCACTTCGGGCCTGGCCCGCGGTGTGGATACCGCCGCCCATCTGGCCAGCCTTGAAGGCGGCACTGTCGCGGTGATGGCCGGCGGCGTCGATGTGATCTATCCGGCGGAGAATACCCGGCTTGCGCAGCAGATCGCCGAAACCGGGGTTCGCGTTTCAGAGCCCCCCATCGGCCTTACCCCGCAAGCGCGGCATTTCCCAAGCCGCAACCGCCTTATCAGCGGCATGGCGCAGGCGGTCGTGGTGGTCGAGGCCGCCGCGAAATCCGGCTCGCTGATCACCGCGCGCAACGCGCTTGAACAGGGCCGCGAGGTGATGGCCGTGCCCGGACATCCCTTTGATGCGCGTGCCAGCGGCTGCAACATGCTGATCCGCGATGGCGCCCATCTTGTGCGCAACGCCGCCGATATCATTGACGCCCTTCCGGGGGCTGAGGCCACATCAGTTCAGCCCGACCTGCCACTTGATGTGCCGCAAAAAGCGCCGCCCGCCCGAAGCCTTCGGGAAACCGCCGCCCTTCACGATCAGATTTTGCGCCGTCTCGGCCCCTCGCCGCTCGCCGCTCGCCGAGGATCAGCTCATTCGCGATCTCTCGGCCCCGGCCCGATCTGTGGCGCCGGTGCTACTGGACCTGGAACTTGACGGGCAAATCACCCGTCAACCGGGCGGCTTGCTGTCGCTCGCGCGCTGAGACACAGGGCCGCAGCACCAATTACACGCCGCATTGACAATTCCCCTTGCCAGCCCACATGGTCCGCCGCCATAAGCCTCGTCCAGAGTTGAGAAGGAGTATCCATGCCCGTTGTCGTTGTCGAATCCCCCGCCAAGGCCAAGACGATCAACAAATATCTGGGCCCGGGATACACCGTTCTGGCAAGCTATGGCCACGTGCGTGACCTGCCGCCCAAGGACGGGTCGGTGGATACCGACAACGAATTCGAGATGAAATGGGAGGTCGGCACCGACAGCCGCAAACATGTCAAGGCCATCGCCGATGCCCTGAAGGACGACAACGCCCTGATTCTCGCGACTGACCCTGATCGCGAGGGCGAGGCGATCAGCTGGCATCTTGAAGACACCCTGCGCAAGCGCAAGGTGATCAAGAAGGACACCCCGGTCAGCCGCGTTGTGTTCAATGCGATCACCAAGAGCGCCGTCACCGAGGCGATGAAAAACCCGCGCCAGGTCGATGCGCCGCTGGTCGAGGCCTACCTGGCGCGCCGCGCTCTGGATTATCTGGTCGGGTTCAACCTCTCGCCGGTGCTCTGGCGCAAATTGCCGGGTGCGAAATCGGCGGGCCGGGTGCAATCGGTCTGTCTGCGCCTCATCGTCGAGCGCGAGATGGAAATCGAGGCGTTCAATGCGCGCGAATACTGGTCGCTCAAGGCGCTGTTTGCCACGCCGCGCGGACAGGAATACGAGGCACGCCTGACGGTTCTGGCCGGCAAGAAGCTCGATAAGTTCGATCTTGCCAATGCCACCCAGGCCGAACTTGCGGTACAGGCGGTCACGTCGCGCGCCCTGAGCGTGAAATCGGTCGAGGCCAAGCCCGGCACCCGCAACCCCTCGGCGCCGTTCATGACATCGACCCTGCAACAGGAGGCGAGCCGCAAATTCGGCATGGGCGCGCGTCAATGCATGAACGCGGCGCAGCGTCTCTATGAGGCCGGTTATATCACCTATATGCGGACCGACGGGATCGACATGGCCCCCGAGGCGGTGATGGCCGCGCGCGACGCGATCAAAGATCGGTTTGGCGAAGACTACCTGCCCAAAAGCCCGCGGATGTACAAGAACAAGGCCAAGAACGCCCAAGAGGCCCACGAATGTATCCGCCCCACCGAGATGACCCGCGACGCGGGCAAGATCAAGACCACCGATGCCGATCAGCGCAAGCTTTACGATATGATCTGGAAGCGCACGCTGGCCTGTCAGATGGCCGCCGCGCGACTGGAACGCACCACGGTCGATATCGCCAGCGATGACGAACAGGTCGAATTGCGCGCCACCGGTCAGGTGATGATGTTTGACGGCTTTCTGCGGGTCTATGAAGAGGGCCGCGATGATGTGTCGGGCGATGACGATGATGATCGCCGCCTGCCCCAGATCACCCAGGGCGAAAAAGCCGCCTTTGCCAAATCTTCGCTGCGTGATCAGTTTACCAAGGCCAGCGATCAGGATGATGACGTGGTCGAGGGCGCAGGTGACGCAATGACGCGCAGCGATGCCGCGGTTCTGGCCGCCAATGAGGCGGTGCTTGCGCTTCGGCATTTCACCCAGCCACCGCCGCGCTATACCGAGGCGACGCTGGTCAAGAAGATGGAAGAGCTTGGCATTGGCCGCCCCTCGACCTATGCCAGCGTGATCACCACGATTCAGGATCGCGAATATGTCCGCAAGGAACAAAACCGCCTGATCCCCGAGGATAAAGGCCGGATCGTTACGATCTTTCTGCTGAATTTCTTTCGCCAGTATGTCGGCTATGAATTTACCGCCAACCTTGAAGAAGAGCTTGATGAGGTCAGCGCAGGCCAGGCCAATTACAAGGATGTGCTCGGCCGGTTCTGGCATGATTTCTCGGCGGCGATTGCCGAAACCTCTGATCTGCGGATCACCGAGGTGCTGGATGTGCTTGATGACGCGCTTGCCCCCACGCTTTACCCACCGCGCGAGGATGGCAGCGATCCGCGACAGTGCCCGCTTTGCGGCACTGGGCAGCTGCACCTGAAAACCTCGAAAACCGGCGGTTTTGTCGGCTGCGGCAATTACCCCGAATGCCGCTATACCCGCCCGATTGGCGGCGACGCCGCCGATGGCGGTGATCGTGTGCTGGGCGAGGACGGCGGCGATGAGATCAGCCTGCGGTCGGGGCGTTTTGGCCCTTATGTTCAGCGCGGTGAAGCCACCGAAGAGAACAAAAAGCCAAAGCGCGCCAGCCTGCCCAAGGGCTGGAAGCCTGAGGATATGGACCTTGAAAAGGCGCTCACCCTTCTGAGCCTGCCGCGCGAGGTGGGCGAGCATCCCGAGGGTGGCATGATCACCTCGAATTTCGGGCGGTTCGGCCCCTACCTGCATCACAAGGCCCCCGATGAGGCGAAAGGCATCTATGCCAACCTCAAGGACCCGGCGGATGTGTTTGAGGTCGGCATGAACCGCGCGGTCGAGCTTTTGGCCGCCAAGCGGGCCAATCCCGGCGGGCGCGGGCGCGCGGCGGCCAAGGCGCTGCGCGAACTCGGCGAACATCCCGACAGCGGCGGCCCGGTCAATGTGATGGAAGGGCGCTATGGCCCCTATATCAAATGGGACAAGGTCAATGCGACCCTGCCCAAGGGCACCGAGCCCGCCGATGTCACCATGGAGATGGCGGTGGAATTGATCGCGGCCAAGGCCTCCAAATCTGGCAAGGGCCGCAAGCCGGCGGCGAAAAAACCCGCCGCAAAGAAGACAGCTGCCAAAAAACCCGCGGCGAAGAAAGCCCCGGCCAAGAAGGCCGCCCCGAAGAAAAAGGCGGTGGGCGACTAGCCCGCCCTGCCCCAAAGCGCCCGGCTGCGATACGTAGTAACCCCTAATTTCCGGCGATGCGGCGGCGCCTGCGTTGACATGCATGGGCGAAGCACCCCATACCGTGGCAACTGAACTTGAGGAGGGCTATTCATGAATAAGGTCTATGGCTCGGCGGCCGAAGCGCTGGATGGGCTGCTATTCGAGGGAATGACGATTGCGGCGGGCGGCTTTGGCCTCTGCGGCATTCCCGAGCTGCTGTTGCAGGCGATCAAAGAGGCAGGCACCAAGGACCTGACCTTTGCCAGCAACAACGCGGGCGTGGATGATTTTGGCATCGGCATTCTGCTGCAAACCAAGCAGGTCAAGAAAATGCTAAGCTCTTATGTCGGCGAGAACGCCGAATTCATGCGCCAGTATCTTTCCGGCGAGCTTGAGCTTGAGTTCAACCCCCAGGGCACCCTGGCCGAGCGCATGCGCGCCGGCGGCTGTGGAATCCCCGGCTTTTACACCAAGACCGGTGTCGGCACCGTGATCGCCGAGGGCAAAGAGCACAAGGATTTCGACGGCGAGACCTATATCATGGAGAAAGGCATCTTTGCCGACCTCTCGATCGTCAAGGCGTGGAAGGCCGATGCCACCGGCAACCTGGTGTTCCGCAAGACCGCGCGCAACTTCAATCCGCCTGCCGCGATGTGTGGCAAGGTTTGTGTGGTTGAGGTCGAAGAGATCGTGCCGACCGGATCGCTTGACCCCGATCACATTCACCTGCCGGGCATCTATGTGCACCGGATCGTTCAGGGCGAGCACGAAAAACGCATTGAAAAAGTTACAACCCGTCAGAAGGGAGCCGCATAATGCCCTGGGATCGCGATCAAATGGCCGCCCGCGCGGCGCAAGAGCTTGAAGACGGCACCTATGTCAACCTCGGCATCGGCATCCCGACGCTGGTCAGCAACTATATCCCCGAGGGCGTCGAGGTCACGCTTCAGTCGGAAAACGGCATGCTTGGCATGGGCCCGTTTCCTTACGCAGGCGAGGAAGACCCCGACCTTATCAACGCGGGCAAGCAGACGATCACCGAATTGCCCCAGACCGCCTATTTCGATAGCTCGCAATCTTTCGGCATGATCCGAGGCGGCAAGATCGCCATGGCGATCCTTGGCGCGATGGAAGTGGCCGAAAACGGCGATCTGGCGAACTGGATGATCCCCGGCAAGCTTGTCAAAGGCATGGGCGGCGCGATGGATCTTGTGGCCGGCGTTGGCCGTGTGGTGGTGGTCATGGATCACACCAGCAAGCATGGCGACAGCAAGGTTCTAAAGGCCTGTACTCTGCCGCTGACCGGCACCGGGGTCGTCGATCGGATCATCACCAATCTGGGTGTGTTTGATGTTGTCGAGGGCGGCCTTAAAATCGTCGAATGTGCCGAGGGCGTGACCGAGGATGAATTGCGTGCCGCGACCGAGGCGACGATCGTCTGATTTGACGCATTATATATAGGGGCCTCTCAGGGGCGTTTGGCCGGGCCGGGGTTTTCCTTGGCCTGGCCTTTTTATAGCAATGATACCGACCTAGTTCATCGCCAGGTTCAGAGCGCAGGCATCGGTGATCAATTCGGGCCGGGTCTTGCACAATCCGCGCGCAACCTCGTAAGCGGCCAGAACCCTGGGCACATAATCGCGGGTCTCGGCAAAGGGCGGCACGCCGTTGTGGGATTTGACCGCGTTTTCACCGGCATTGTATCCGGCCAGTGCCAACAGGGCGTCCCCGTCAAATTCGCCCAGCAACCAATCAAGATAGGCAACACCGCCCTTGATGTTCTGATCCGGCAGCATGGCGTCAGTGACGCCAAAGCGGCTGGCGGTGGCGGGCATGAGCTGCATCAGGCCCTGCGCCCCAGCGCCGCTTATCGCATCGGCGCGCCCGCCCGATTCAACCGCGATCACCGCGAGCACCAGGGCGGGCGACACCCGCGTGCCAATGGTTTCGCGCAGGATATGACGCCCTTCGGCCAATGCGATGTCCTGCAACACCTGAAGGCGCGGCGCGGTTATCCTCTGGCCCTTTGGCGGATTGGTGAGTTGCTGAGTGGCGGCGCGCAGCCGTGCGGGGGCATCTGCGCTCAATTCTGGCGGCACCAGTTCCCAGAACCAGCCATAGGTCGCGATGCGCGGCACCGGGGTGTCATCGGTCCTGACGGGCACATCTTTGGGGGGGGCTGCGCTTTGCGGCTCGATCTGAACATTGATGCGGCGCTTGACCCCCGGCGCGGGCGGCTTCTGGCGTTTGAAGGTAAATTCGGGAAAAGGCGGCGGATCACCGGCCTGCACCGGTAAAGGCCAGGACAGAATCACGGCGATTCCAAATATTCTCAGGATTTTCATTGCGGGCTCTGCTCTGCCTCTGATTGATTGGCCACAGTATCGCAAAAGTGTGGATTTTTAGCCAGTATTGTCTTGAAAATCGGCACCCGTAAAACGGTTTTTGGCCACACTTCAGCCCTCCAAGGTTGCTTTTGTGTTTTTATCATTTTTTTACTTGTTAATTTTCAATGCCTTACATGAAATCCTTATGTTTTGTTAATCTTCACGAAAATCGCTTTAATGCCGCCTAATTCCCGCCCGATTTCACTGGCTATATCAGGTCATACCACGACGGCAGCGGGCCATTAAAACTCGACGGGCCCTACACCGAAGCGGTTGTTAACACTGAGCAAACTGATCCTTTGGAGGGACACACAATGATTAAATTTTTCAAAAACTTCTCGAAAGACGAAGACGGCGCCGTAACTGTTGACTGGGTCGTTCTGACCGCAGCCGTCGTTGGTCTGGGCGTTGCCGGTGTGGCATCGGTCAACACAGGTATCGGCAATCTGGCAACTTCGATCGGCGATGCGGTGGGCGATGCAGATGTCACAGCCTTGCCCGCCCTGGGTCAATCGGCAACCACCACACCCTAATCACGCGAAGACGCGGATCAGGATATTGCTATTGGAGTAACCTGATCTCTGCCTACTGTCTTCGGACGCTGACATTCAAAGCGATGGCCGGGAATCCTGTGGATTTCTGGCCATTGGCTTTTGCGGGGATCGCAATGTCGCCTCGCCCGCGACAAACCGCTGTATCGCCGCCCTGCGTCCCTGTTTTTGACACAATCCCCCGATATTCCGGGTTTTGATTTCGGTGACATCACCGGACAACAGGTTTCGACGGAAAGGAAACACCATGCGTTTGGTATTCGGACTGGTACTTATGCTGGGCCTTGGGCTTGCGGGCTTTGCCGTATACATGGCCAAAACTTACATTCAGGGTTATCAGACCCAACTCGCGCTGGAGCGCAAGCAACGTGCCCCAACGATTGAAACAGTTGACATCTATGTGGTCACGCGCCCGGTGAAATACGGCGAGCCGCTGGATAAAACCGCTGTGCGCTTGGCGGCGTTCCCTAAACAAACGCTTCCCGAAGGGGTTTTCAGCAAGCCCGAAGACCTGTTCTCGGAAGGCGAAAACACACCGCGCACCGTTCTTCGCAGTATGGAAACCAACGAGCCGGTTCTGGCGGTCAAGGTGACCGAACCGGGTGAAGATGCCGGCATCACATCGCAGCTTGATCGCGGCATGCGCGCCTTTGCGATCAAAGTCGACGTTACAAGCGGCGTCTCCGGCTTTCTGCGCCCCGGTGACACGGTCGATATTTATTGGACCGGCAGCATCGGGTCAGGCAACCTGCGCACCGCCGAGAATTCAAGAGGCGACGTGACCAAGCTGATCGAGACCGGTGTCAAGCTGATCGCGGTGGACCAGGTCACCGACAGCGACATGACCGAAGCCGCGATTGCGCGCACAGTCACGGTCTCGGTACGTCCACAGCAGGTCGCAGCCCTGGCACAGGCCCAATCTTCGGGGCGCCTCTCGTTGTCGCTTGTCGGGGCACTTGATGACACCGTCGCCGAAGCGGTCGAGGTTGACCAGACCCGCCTTTTGGGCATCACCGCCGCAGCGGTAGAAGAACAGGCCCCGGTTGAAGAAAGCTGCACCATCCGCACCCGACGTGGCGCTGAGGTGATCGTGACTGCCATTCCCTGCACCAATTAACACCCGTAAACGCGAATCATATAGGGCATCCCACCGCGGGGTGCCCTTTTGCTTGCCGCAGCTTTTTCATCACATCGCGGATAAATCTGCATAAAAACGCATTGATTCTTGAAAAAAAAATCGAACTGCCGCAGAGTAACGCCAAGTACGGGCATCAAGACCCGATAAATGAGGCGTGATCGGAAAGGCAGGTCACATGAAAATTACGAGCTATTTCTGGGCGGCCGTGGCCGGGCTCTCTTTTGCTATGAGTCCTGTTGCGCCAACCGCACAGGCAGAATCCATTCGGGTGGTCCGCAACGGAACCAACAGCAATCTGAACGTGCCGATGAACAGGGCCATCGTCGTTGAAAGCGATGTACCCTTTGCAGAGCTCAGCATTGCAAACCCCGCGATTGCAGATATTTCAACCCTGTCGGATCGTACCATCTATGTGCTGGGCAAGGCGCCGGGGCGCACAACGCTCACGCTTTTGGACGGCACCGGACGGCTGATTACCAATATCGACGTACACGTCAGCGCCGATATCTCCGAATTCAAGGAACGTCTGCGTCAGATTTTGCCAGGCGAGGCGATCGAGGTGCGCACCGCAAATGACGGGATCGTCATGTCGGGCACCGTCTCAAGCAGCTCTCGGATGGAGCGCGCGCTTGATCTTGCCGAACGCTATGCCCCGGAACGGGTGTCGAACCTGATGTCGGTGTCGGGCAAACAGCAGATCATGCTGAAGGTTCGATTTGCCGAGATGCAACGCAGCGTGTCAAAGGCGCTGTCGAGTTCGCTCTCGATTGACGCGCGTGGCGGCGGGCTTGGCGTTATCGGCGGCACCAATACCACCAATACGCAAGGCGGCATTCTGAATACGCTGACCGGCGCCGTGCCGGGAACAAGCGAAAACAACGCCGCGTTTGCCTTTGGGTTTGATGTCGGCTCTGTCGAAGTCGGCATTTTGCTGGAAGCCCTAGAAACCAAAGGCATGGTGCGCACCCTAGCCGAGCCGAACCTGACCGCATTGTCGGGCCAGGAGGCCAATTTTCTGGCCGGCGGCGAATTCCCCGTGCCAGTGCCGCAGGACGGCGATACGACCACCATCGAATACAAGCCCTTCGGCGTCGAGCTGAACTTTGTGCCGCGCGTTGTCGAAGACGGTATCATCAATCTTGAACTCGCCGCCGCAGTATCCTCGCTTGATACGGCAAATGGTCTTGTTGCCAATGGTCTCACGGTGCCCGCCTTCCGGCGTCGCGATACCTCGACCACGGTGGTGCTGCGTGATGGCGACAGTTTTGCAATTGCCGGGCTTTTGCAGGACGATTTTCGCGATAATAACGGTCAGGTGCCATGGCTTGGCGACATTCCCATCCTGGGCACCCTGTTTCGCAGCGCCGATTATCAGCGCTCACAAACCGAGCTTGTGATCATCGTTTCTGCTCATATGGTATCTCCGACACGTGGCGAGGCGCTTGCCCTTCCCACAGATCGGGTACAGATTCCGAGCGAACAAGACCTGTTCCTGAATGGCCGTGTCGCCAAGGGCGTGAAATCAAAAGGACCGGCTGGCGAAGTTGCCAAGCAGGATTTCAGCGGCTCTTACGGCTACGTCATGGATTGATCGAAAGGCTGGGGCAATGAAACATCTTATCGCAATCGCAGGTCTCGTCGCCACCTCTGCATGTTCTCAGCAGGGTGAGGTCTACCGCTCTTATTTCACCGAGGCTGGGGCTTTGGTGGACGGTGGGAGTTTCGGCGACGCCAATATGAACAACCACCTAGTCATGACCGGCGAGAAAAGTTATGTCTATGACCTCTCGAACCGGTTTGCCAATGAGGTGCTGAGCACTGTCAACTTTGCCTTCAACTCGGCGCAGCTTGATAGCGGCGCGCGTGATACGCTACGCGAGCAGGCAAATTGGATCCGCCAGTTCCCCGAAGTGCGCTTTCGGGTTTACGGTCATACCGATGCGGTCGGATCGAACCAGTACAACAAAACCCTTGGGATGCGCCGCGCCCAAGCGGTGGTTTCCTTCCTGTCATCGCAGGGTATCAGCCGCTCTCGCCTAGAGGCCGTTGCTTCCTTTGGCGAGACGCAGCCGCTCATCGTGACGCAGGGCCGCGAACGCCGGAACCGGCGCACCGTGACCGAGGTCTCTGGCTTTGTGAAATCCAGCCCGATCATCATGGACGGAAAATATGCCGAGGTGGTCTATCGCGAATACATCAATAGCGCCGTGCCCGCCTCTAACCTCGCGATGGTTGCCGACGGTAACGGCAGCGAGTAACGAAAGGCCGGAATTCTCCCTGTTCGGCTTAGCCGGGCCAACTGAAACCCGCCCCAATTGGGCGGGTTTTTTGTATCTTAAGACCGCACAATTACGATCTTTTGGCCCAAATGTCGCCAAGATTTACAGTCATCTTCGTTCAGTAATGAGCGATCCCAAATAAATGGGGCGCCAGGCAGACCTCATGGGTTTCCATGCTTCGCGAGCGATTACGCGGGCTCTGCATGGCGATGGCAGTAACAGGACCGATTAAATGAGCAGTAGTGTGCTAAAACAACCCGAACCCAGCCCGATTATCGCCTGCACAATCAGCCGCGACGTACAGAACTTTGACCTGTTGATTGAAGATATGGAAACCGAGCTTGGCGAAAACTGGGGTGACCTCGGATTTGCCGAAGCCCTCGCCTTTCTCAATCAACCCGAAGCCGATTCTCTGGAGTTTGTGGCTATTGCCATCGACGAAACCGACGAGGACGACCTTGTCATGCTGGGCGAAATCATCAGCCTCGCCAGTAAAAAAGACATCAAGGTTATCTTGATCGCGGAAGATGTCAGCCCGGCGGCTCTGCATCAGTTATTGCGTCAGGGGGCGGATGAATTCGTGCCCTACCCGTTACCCGAGAATGAATTGAAATCCGCGATTGCGCGTCTGCAAAAATCCGCCTCTACAGCAGCCAACGCGACCCCGGTTGCGATTGATCGGTCGACCGAAGGTACAGGTGTGCTTTTGGCGGTACAGGGTCTTGCCGGGGGCACCGGGGCGACGACGCTTGCGGTTAACCTTGCGTGGGAACTGGCCAATGTCGAAAAGGCGAATCCCCCCAAGGTGTGCCTGCTGGATTTCAGCCTGCAATTTGGATCGACCTCCACCTTCCTTGACTTGCCGCGCCGCGAAGTTGTGTTTGAAATGTGGTCGGACACGGAGACCATGGATGATGATGTCTTCCGTCAGGCGCTTGTCTGCTTTGAGGAAAAGCTTTGGGTGCTGACCGCGCCCAAGGACATAATCCCGCTGGACATGATCACATCCGAGGACGTCAACAAGGTGCTTGAGATTGCCCGGCGGCATTTCGATTATGTGATCGTCGACATGCCCACCACCCTGGTACAATGGACCGAAGCGGTGCTGAACGCCTCGCAGATCTATTTTTCGACCCTGGAACTGGACATGCGCTCGGCGCAAAACGCCCTGCGGATGAAGCGCGCGTTGCAATCCGAGGATTTGCCGGTCGAAAAACTGCGATTCTGCCTGAACCGCTCTCCTAAGTTCACCGATTTGAACGGCAAAAGTCGCGTGAAGCGCATGGCCGAAAGCCTTGACATCAGTATCGAACTGCTACTGCCAGATGGTGGGCGTGCTGTTTGCCAAAGTTCGGACCACGGCCTGCCGCTTGCCTCTGCGGCGGCCAAGAATCCGTTACGCCGAGAAATTGCAAAACTGGCCAACTCATTGCATGAGCTGGGTAAAAGCGACGCAGAAGCCGCATAGAAAAGGGTCTTGAACCAATGTTTTCCCGTTATAAAAAGCCTGCGGCCAACAAGGCTGGCGCCAACTTGAAAGCCGTCCAAGAGCCCAAGACCGCCCCCCTCGAAGATGCGGCACCGGCGGTGTCGTTTCGCAAACCTGCGCAAGTCGCGCCCGCCACCGTTGTGGGCGCGGATAAGGAACGCAAGCGCAAGGATCGGATCGGCGAGATCAAGATCGAATTGCATCGCGCGCTTCTCGATAACCTCAACCTTGCCGCGCTTGACACCGCGTCAGAGGAGGACCTGCGCGCCGAGATCAGCTCGATCGCGGGTGAAATCCTTGAAGAAAAGGGCATCGTTCTGAACCGCGAAGACCGTGTGACTCTCACGCAGGAGCTTTATGACGAGGTCAAGGGCCTTGGCCCGCTTGAAACGCTTCTGAAAGATGACACGGTCAACGATATTCTGGTCAACGGCCCACATCAGATATTCGTGGAACGCGCCGGCATCCTGAGCCTGAGCGATGTAACCTTCAAAGATGAAAAACATCTGATGCGGATCATCGACAAGATCGTTTCAGCCGTGGGTCGGCGGGTGGATGAATCCAACCCCTATGTTGACGCGCGTCTTGCCGATGGGTCGCGTTTCAACGCCATGGTGCCGCCGGTTGCGGTCGACGGAAGCCTGGTGTCCATTCGGAAATTCAAGAAGGACAAGCTCGGCATCGACGATCTGGTCAAATTCGGCGCCTTCTCGGAAGAGATGGCCGCCTATTTGCAGGCTGCCGTTGCCACCCGTCTCAACGTGATCGTGTCGGGCGGGACCGGCTCGGGTAAAACGACCACGCTTAATGCGCTGTCATCGTTCATCGACAATGCCGAACGCATCCTGACCATCGAAGACACCGCCGAACTTCAGCTTCAACAGATCCATGTCGGCCGGATGGAAAGCCGCCCGCCCAACGTGGAAGGCAAAGGCGAGGTAAGCCCGCGCGACTGTCTGAAAAACGCGCTTCGGATGCGCCCTGACCGGATCATCGTCGGTGAGACGCGCGGCGAAGAGGTGATCGACATGTTGCAGGCCATGAACACCGGCCACGACGGGTCAATGACCACGATTCACGCCAACAACGCCCGCGACGCCATCAGCCGTCTGGAAAACATGGTCGCCATGGCCGGGATTGAAATGCCGCTCAAGGCCGTTCGCTCTCAGGTTGCCTCGGCTGTGAACCTGATCGTGCAGGCCAGCCGTCTACAGGACGGGTCGCGCCGGATGACCTCGATCACGGAAGTGACCGGGATGGAGGGCGATGTGATCTCGATGCAGGAAATCTTTCGCTTCCAGCGCGTCGGCCTGAGCCCCGATAACAAGATCATCGGCCATTTCACCGGAACCGGCGTGCGCTCGAACTTTACAGAGCGCTTCCGCCTGTGGGGCTATGATCTTCCGCCTCATATCTTTGAACCCATCGCAGCGGAGTAACGCAGATGACCATCAGCGCAGAACCAATTATTTACGGCCTGATTTTCATCGGCGTTCTGGTCCTTGTCGAGGGCCTTTACCTGACGGTGTTCGGCCGTTCGATCAGCCTCAACAACCGGGTCAACCGGCGGCTTGAGATGCTGGACAAGACCGGCAACCGCGAAGAGGTGATGGAAAAGCTGCGCAAAGAGATGCAACAGCATCTCAAGGCGCGCAAGATCCCGCTCTATTCGATCCTGTCGACCAAGGCGCAAAAGGCGGCGATTGCCTTTACCCCCAATCAGCTGATGCTGCTGATGGTGGGCGTAAGCGTGCTTGCCTTTCTTGGGCTGACGATCGGCACCGCAACGGCCATTCCCGTGCGCATTGCCGCGTCGATCGGGATGGGTGTTGGTGGCATTTTCACATGGATCAGCATGAAAGCGAACAAGCGCATGGGGATGCTCGAAGAGCAGCTGCCCGATGCGATCGAACTTATGGTGCGCTCGCTTCGGGTGGGCCATCCGTTTTCCGCCGCCATCGGGATTGTCGCGACCGAGGTCTCTGATCCTCTGGCCTCTGAATTTGGCATCATCGCCGACGAAGCCGCCTATGGCCGCGATATGGGCGAGGCCCTCAAGGATATGGCCGAACGTCTTGATATGCAGGATCTGCGGTTCCTGGCCGTTGCTGTGACCATTCAACAGCAATCAGGCGGTAACCTTGCCGAAATTCTTGCCGGTCTCGCCAAGGTCATCCGCTCGCGCTTTCGCCTGTTTCGCCGGGTCAAGGCGATCACCGCCGAGGCAAAATGGTCAGGTAAATTCCTTTCGGGCTTTCCCATCCTCGCCTTGGTCGGCATTCAGGTGATCAAGCCCGATTACTATGACGAAGCGATGCTTCACCCCTTCTTCATTCCCGCCGTGCTGGTCGTGGGGGCCTTTCTGGTGCTCAACCTGATCGTCATGCGCGCGCTTGTCGACATCAAGGTCTGAAAAGGAACACCTCATGACACTTTTGACCCTGTTCACTGATGTACTGACCGGCGCGCTTGGCCCGTTTGGCCCCATAATCGCAATCGGCGCGCTTGGTGTTATGCTTATTCTGCTAACCGTGCCGATCATGCTCAAGCAAAAGCAGGATCCGCTTAAAAAGCTCAAAGAGGCCAATGCCCGCAAAGACTCCGGGGTCAAATCGGCGAAATTGCGCAGCGGCACGCGCAATGAAAAGCTGGATAAATACGCTACCTTTCTTGAGCCGCAGGATGAAAAACAACTGTCGAAGATGCGCCTGACCCTGATGCAGGCGGGGTATCGCGACAAGGATGCGGTGCGGTATTTCCATTTTGCCCAATTTGCGCTTGGCATTGGCCTTTTGCTTCTCGGGGTGATCTATTTTGTCCTGTTCAAATCCGGCGATGACGTCTCAACCCAACAAACGTTGATGTATATTCTCGGGCCCGGTGGCGTTGGCTATATGTTGCCCCAATACTGGATCACGAAACGCCAGCAGTCGCGCCAGGAAGAAATCACCGACGGCTTTCCCGACAGCCTTGACATGATGCTGGTCTGTATCGAGGCCGGCCAGTCGATGGATCAGGCCATCATTCGCGTCTCAAACGAAATCCGCGCGTCTTATCCGGCATTGGCCGATGAATTCCAGATCGTTTCGTTGCAGATCAAGGCCGGGCGTGACAAAGCCTCGGTTCTCAATGAGATGGCTGAACGCTGCGGCGTGCAGGATATCTCGAGCTTTGTGACGGTTCTTGTGCAATCGCAGACCTTCGGCACCTCGGTCGGTGAGGCATTGCGCGTCTATGCGGCGGAAATGCGTGACAAACGGGTCATGCGGGCCGAAGAAAAGGCCAACAAGCTACCGACAAAGATGACACTCGCCACGATGATGCTTACAGTACCACCATTGCTGATCATTCTGGTTGGGCCGTCCGCTCTGGGTATTATGAAACTCATGGCGATGACGGTCAAGTAAACGGGGCACGATGATTTCACGGGCGGGGACAGGTCTGGCGATTTTTCTGACGCTGGTCGGCTGTGTCAAGCCAGAGCCACCAATGGGGCCTTACGCCCCTGGCCCGGTGCCGGGGGCCGAGGCGGTCGACGGGATGATTGTCGGCCACCGTCTTATGGATGCGGGCGAATTCGAGCTGGCGCAAAAGGCCTATACACGCGCCGCCGTGACCCAGGGCATGACGGCCGATATTCTTGCCGGTCTTGGCAGCGCCAATCTGGGGCTTGGTCGGCTTGCAACGGCCGAACGCCTGCTGCGCAAGGCGATTGAAAAAGACCAGACCTCTCCTGAAATCTGGAACAATCTGGGTGTCGTGCTGGTCGAAAAACGTGAATATGTCGAAGCAGAACAGGTTTTTCGTCGTGCCTATGCTCTGGATGATGGCCAAAGTGACTCAATTCGCGACAATTTGCGCTTAGCACTCGCAAAATCTGAAAATTCCGACTATGCTGATGTGCAAGAGCAAGACTATAAATTGGTACGGCGGGGCAGTGGCGACTATCTGGTCCGCAAGATACCATGACGAGGCAGCGGCAGTAAAAGGACGCAAAAATGCGCCACCCTATCCTGATTTCCCTGTGTGTGACGGGCGTTATTGCCCTGTCTGCATGCGAGCAGTCCACCGAAAATGACGTCGATCGCGCCTTTCAGAGCATCAATGTCGTGGATGAAACCAATCTCAATGACGTGATGCTGGCAGCGGCTGACCCCAATGAGGCGGTGTCGTATTTTCAGCGCGCAGTCGGCGAAAAACCGGATCGCATTGATCTGTTGCGCGGGCTTGGTAAATCCCTGATCCGGGCCAAGCGCCATACCGAGGCGGTCAGCACCTGGGTGAAAGTGACCGAGCATAAAGATGCCACACATGAGGATCGCGTTGATCTGGCTGATGCGCTGATCCGCAACAACGAGTGGGAGCGTGCCGACAAGATCCTCGATACCATCCCCCCCACATACGAGACCTTCAAACGCTACCGCCTTGAGGCAATGGTGGCCGACAGCAATCAGGACTGGAAAAAGGCCGACAGTTTCTATGAAATCGCCGTTGGCCTGACGACCCGCCCGGCCGGCGTGATGAACAACTGGGGCTATTCCAAGCTGACGCGCGGCGATTACCCCGGCGCAGAGCGGCTTTTCTCGGATTCGATCCGACAGGACCCGGCGCTGTTTACCGCGAAAAACAACCTGGTTCTGGCACGCGGGGCACAACAGAAATATTCACTGCCCGTGTTGTCCGCCAATCAGGTAGAACGCGCACAACTTCTTTATACGCTTGGCCTTTCGGCGATCAAACAGGGCGACACGGCGATTGGCAAGGGCCTGTTGCGTGATGCAATAGAGACCCATCCCCAACATTTCGAGGACGCCGCGCGTAGCCTGAGCGCCCTTGAATCGAACGTGTCCAACTAGGCAGGGGGGCGGCGATGCCACTTCAGATTACCGCCCAATCGGCGCTTTGGTTCCTGCCGTTCGTTCTTCCGGTCTGTGTCTGGGTCGCCTGGAGCGATCTGCGGGCGATGAAAATACCCAACACCGCGGTGCTGACCCTGGCGGGCATCTTCGTGGTGATCGGGCTGATCGCGCTGCCGCTGTCAGATTACCCCTGGCGGTTCGTGCATCTTGCGGTGATGCTTGCGGTCGGGATTCTGGCCAATGCCGTCGGCGTCATGGGGGCCGGCGATGCCAAGTTTATCGCCGCCGCCGCCCCCTTCGTGGCGCTTGGCGATCTTGCCCTGTTGGGGGTTCTGTTTTCCGCCACCCTTCTGGCGGCCTTTGTCACGCATCGCATCGCCAAATACAGCCCGCTGCGCCGCCTTGCCCCGGAATGGCAAAGCTGGTCGGTGGGCAAGAAATTTCCGATGGGCTTTGCCCTTGGCGCCACTCTGGCGATTTATCTGGGGCTCGGCGCGCTCTACGGCGCGTAACGCGCTGTCTTTGCCGCACCCCTGCCCGAGGCTTTCCTTAATTTCTGCACCTTTGCCGGGCATGCTACCGACCAAGCCCGTCCGTTTTCCTGCGGTACGGGAGAAAAACAGCAACCAGGCGCAGAACAGGCACATCACATGAACATGCAAGTCAGCACCGGCGTTCAGCCCCCCCCGCCCCCAAGCAGCATCGAGGACATGCGGCTTCCCGTGGTGATGATGCGGGATATCCTGCTCAAGACCATGTTCCGCAAGAATCTTGATCTAGTAACCGAAGTCGCCGCCGCCATCTGTTTGCCGCGCGCGGTGACGCAGGAACTGATCGACATGGCGCGGGTCCAGAAACTGCTTGAGGCGACGGGGACCCTTAGCGCGAATGCGGGCGCCGAAATGGGCTATCAGCTGACCGATGCGGGCAAATCCCGCGCACTTGATGCGCTGAGCCAGTCGGAATATTTCGGCGCCATGCCGGTGCCCCTGGCGGTCTATCGTGAGCAGGTCAAGCGCCAGTCGATCCGCAACATCCAGATCACCCGTGATCAGCTGACCAATGCGATGGGGCACCTGATCCTGCCCAACAGCCTTCTGGATCACCTCGGTCCGGCGGTAAGTGCCGGGCGCTCGATCCTGATGTATGGCCCGCCGGGCAACGGGAAATCAAGTATTTCCAACGGTATACGCGATGCGATGGGCGACAGGATCTATGTGCCGCGCGCGATTGAATATTCCGGTCAGGTGATCACCGTCTATGATCCGATCGTGCATTCTTCGGCCGAGGTCGAGGTCGATGACCCCAATTCCCTGCGTCGTCGGCGCACCTTTGACACGCGCTATGTGCGTTGCGAACGCCCGACCGTGATCACCGGCGGTGAATTGAGCCTGTCGATGCTTGATCTGGTCTATAACCCCACCGCGCGCACCTATCAGGCGCCGCTTCAGCTTAAATCAACCGGCGGCATCTTTATCGTGGATGACCTTGGTCGTCAGGCCGAACCGCCGCAAAGCCTTGTGAACCGCTGGATCGTTCCGCTTGAAGAAAGCAAGGATATCCTTGCCTTGCAATCGGGCGAGAAATTCGAGGTACCGTTTGACACGCTGGTGATCTTTTCGACCAACTTCCACCCCAACGAGATTTTCGACAAGGCCGCCCTGCGCCGGATTTTCTACAAGATCAAGATCGACGGGCCATGTCAGCAGGATTTCCTGAAAATCTTTGCCATGGTGGCGCGCAAGAAGGGCATGCCTCTGGACGAGGCGGCGCTGATCCATCTGATCAAGGAAAAATATCCAACCATCGACAATATCTATGCCAATTATCAGCCGGTCTTTCTGATCGACCAGATGATCTCGATCTGCGAATTCGAGGGCATTCCTTATCAGATGTCACCCGACTTGCTTGACCGGGCCTGGGCCAACATGTTCGTCAAGGAAGAAGAAATCATTCACTGAACCGTGCCGGGCCTTCGTAGGGTGGGTGAAACCCACGCGCGGTTCCGGACATGCGTGGGTTTCACCCACCCTACGGATCACCACACTGTCCGAGTTCTCTTTGCTTTGTGGCAAGGCGCGCCTACCTTAGCGGCATGATCCCCCTACCCGCCTGTTTCACCGATTGGTTTTCTGCCCGCGACTGGCAGCTTCACCCGCATCAGCACGACATGCTGGCGCGCGCAGATGCGCCCGCGACCCTGCTGATTGCGCCGACCGGCGGCGGCAAGACGCTGGCCGGTTTTCTGCCGACGCTGGTTGATCTGGCCGAGGGCAGGCACAGCGGCCTTCACACGCTTTACATCTCGCCGCTCAAGGCGCTTGCGGCCGATATCAAGCGCAATCTGACCGCACCAATAGAGGAAATGGGCCTTGCCATCCGGGTCGAGGATCGCACTGGCGACACCTCATCGCACACCAAACGCCGCCAACGCGCCGATCCGCCGCACATCCTTTTGACCACGCCCGAAAGCCTTGCCCTATTGGTGTCGTACGAGGATGCACCGCGCATTTTGCCGGGCTGAAACGGGTGGTGATTGATGAAATCCACGCCCTCGCCGAAAGCAAGCGCGGCGATCAGCTTATGCTGGCGCTGTCGCGGCTAGAGGCGCTTTGCCCCGGCCTGCGCCGCGTTGGTCTTTCGGCCACGGTCGAGGATCCGCCCGCCCTTGCCCGCTACCTTGCGCATGGTGCGCATCCCTGTGACATCCTGCTGGCCGATCCCGGCCCTGACCCGGACATTTCCATGCTTGAGGTCTCTGAGCCGCCGCCCTGGTCGGGCGGTGGCGCCGCCTATGCGATCCCGGCGGTGCTTGATCAGATCAAGCGCCACAAGACCACGCTTATCTTTCACAACACCCGCGCGCAGGCGGAAATTTTCTTTCATAATCTGTGGCTTGCCAATGACGACGCCCTGCCGATCGCGGTTCATCACGGCAGCCTTGACCGGGCGCAGCGCAGCCGCATCGAGGCGGCAATGACGCGTGGCGAGTTGCGCGCGATCGTCTGCACCGGAAGCCTCGATCTCGGGATCGACTGGGGCGATGTCGATCTTGTCATTCAGGTTGGCGCACCCAAGACCGTCAAGCGTCTGGTGCAGCGGATCGGACGCGCCAATCACCGCTACAACGCGCCGTCCAAGGCGCTTTTGGTGCCCGCCAACCGCTTTGAGGTGGTCGAATGTCTGGCCGCGCTTCAGGCGGTGCGCGATCATGATCTTGATGGCGAGACGCGCGGGCCGGGGCCGCGCGACGTACTGTGCCAACATCTCCTGATTCGGGCCTGTGCCGGGCCGTTTGACGCCGATGAGCTATTCAACGAGGTCACTGGCGTGGGCGCCTATGCGGGTCTGCCACGGGCCGAATTTGACGCCTGCCTGACGTTTTGCGCGACCGGCGGCTATGCCCTGCGCGCCTATGACCAATGGCAACGCCTGTTGCAGCGCGACGATGGGCAATGGCAATTGCGCGACCCGCGCAGCGCGCGCCTGATCCGCATGAACATCGGCACCATTCAGGACAGCGATACCCTCAAGGTGCGGATGAAACGCGCGCGCGGCGGCAGGCCTCTTGGCGAGGTCGAAGAAGCCTTTGCCGCCACCCTGAGCCCCGGTGACACCTTCCTGATCGGCGGGCAGATCGTGCGGTTTGAAAGCCTGCGAGAGATGGTGGTCGAGGTCAGCCGCGACGCGGGTCGCAAGCCGAAGATCGCCACCTTCATGGGCACCAAATTCGCCACCTCGACCCAGCTTTCAGAGCGTATTCTCGGGCTTCTGGCGCAACCCGACTGGCCCGATTTGCCAGCGGGCATCCGCGACTGGCTGCACCTGCAACGGCGGGTGTCCGAGATGCCGAAGGCGGGGCATCTGCTGATTGAGAGCTTTGCCCATGACGGGCGCGAACAGACCTGTATTTATGGGTTTGCCGGGCGCAATGCGCAGCAAACTCTTGGCCTTTTGATCACCAAGCGGATGGAAGAGCTTGGCCTTGCGCCGCTGGGGTTTGTGGCCACGGATTACGCCACGCTGATCTGGGGGCTTGAGGCGGTGACCGATGCGGCATCGCTGTTTGACGCCGCAAGCCTGCGCGCCGGGTTCGAGAGTTGGCTTATGGGCAACGCGGTGATGAAGCGCACGTTCCGGGCCTCGGCGACGATTGCGGGCCTCATTCAACGCAATAGCCCAAGCACACGCAAAAGCGGGCGACAGGCGGTGATGTCGTCGGATATTCTCTATGACACGCTGGCGAAATATGACCCCGGTCACCTGTTGCTGGAGATCACCCGACAAGAGGCGATGCGCGGGCTGGTCGATTTTGGCCGAATCGAAGAGATGCTGGCGCGGGTCGATGGCCGGATCAGCCACAGACGCCTGGCGCGGGTAAGCCCGCTTGCCGCGCCGCTGCTGCTTGAGGCCGGGCGCACCCCGGTCAAAGGCGCGGCGGAAGAGTGGCTGTTGGCCGAGGAAACCGCGCGCCTGATGCAGGCGGCAGGGCTGGCGGGGTGATCGCAGCACTTGGCGCGGCCGCCTGTCAGGGCGGACAAGCACGCCCGATGACGCGCCGCCCTTGCAATGACGCGCGCATCGCGCCACCAAGGGGCATGGACGGTTATTCTTTCACCCTTGCCGGCGCAGAGTTGACGGCGCTGGCCTCGGGCGCACTTTATTGGGATGCGCCGAATTTGCTTTGTGTGTCGGATCTTCACCTTGGCAAGGCAGAGCGGCGCGCACGATTGGGCGAACCACCGCTGCCGCCCTATGAAACCCGCGATACGCTAGGTCGGCTGGAAAGCGATCTGCGCCAGACCGGGGCCGGCACGGTGATCTGCCTTGGCGACAGCTTTGACGATAGCGCGGCGGCCGCCGCCCTGCCCGAGGCGGAAAAGCTCTGGATTTCCAAGCTTCAGGCCGGGCGGCGTTGGGTCTGGATCGAGGGCAATCACGATCCCGGTCCGGTCGATCTGGGCGGCACGCATATGGCCGAATTGCCGGTGCCGCCGCTGGTATTTCGCCATATCGCCCGGTCCGGCCAGAGCGGCGAGGTGTCGGGGCATTATCATCCCAAGGTGCGGCTTGCGCTGCGCGGGCGCAGCCTGAGTCGCCCGGCGTTTCTGCTCGATAGCAATCGCGTGATCCTGCCGGCCTATGGCACCTATACCGGCGGGCTATTCAGCCATGATGCGGTGTTGACATCGCTGATGCGCCCCGAGGCTCTGGCGATTCTGACGGGGCCGATGGTGCATGCCACACCGATGCCGCGCCGGGCCACTCTTCGGCCCTGACAGGCCGCCTCGTCTCACTCAAGCAGCCCCGCCGCCGTGAGACGCGGGCGATACTTGCGGCTGACCGGGACGCGATCGCCGTTGCGCAGGATCACGAAGGTCTTGTTGGCGCCCACCTGCTCGACCCCGACCACCGCAGACAGCGCCACCCAATGCGAGCGGTGGGTCCAAAGACCCTTGATCGGGTCCATTTCATCAACCGCATCGCCAAGCCGAAGGCGCAGCGTTTCAACCCCGCGATCGGTTGCCACCTCAACGAAATGGTCATTGGCCGAGAGGTGTATGATTTCGCCCCCATCCAACGCTGACAGCCGCCGATGCAGGCGCGGCTTTGGCAGGTCTTCGCCCGTCTCACGACGCCAATATCCAGAAGGTTTTTCCAAACCGATCTGACGGCGCAGGATGAAGATGCCCCCGGCAATCACAAGAGTGTTGAAGGCAATACTTGGCAAGTGCAACTGCTCCGGCCCAAGAACCGGATCCATCCAGGCCCGAAGCCCCCAGATCAACGGCGTCAGAAAAACACTGGCCATCACGCCTGCACCAAGATCAAACAGGATCGGGTGGCGCATCCCGCACACCGTCGCCATGGTGGCGCGACAAAAATAGGCGACCAACAAGCCGCTGAAAATCGCGATGCCCCAATAGGTGGTCCGCGTCACAAGCGACATGGTTTCAAAGGTGCCGAATGGCCCGGCAATGACCGCAATGGCAATCGAGGCCAGCACCGTAAAAAGGGTCACGGAGGAAAACAGAGTGGAAAACGTTTCCACCAAATGGTTTCGAAAGTCAGGCCAATTCAACTCTATTCCCTTACGACACATTACCACTTATGCATGTATCAACCGTCACCCGGTATTCCAATAAATGACAGTGACATCACGTCACTTTATCGTCATCTTAATGGCGTCACCCAAGCAATGGGAATTGTAGCCGGAATGTCTCCTGACACTGAAGCCAGAATTCGCAACAGCTTTGCCGCACAAAGCATGATGCAGACCCTGGGCGCGACGCTTGGCGCCCTCGCGGCGGGCCATGTCGAGATCGAGGCGCCGATCCTGGCCACAAGCCGCCAGCAACACGGGTTTGGCCATGCCGGGCTGACCTTTGCCATCGGCGACAGCGCGGCGGGCTATGCGGCGCTGTCGGTCATGCCCGAGGGCTTCGAGGTTCTGACCACCGAAATGAAAATCAACCTTTTGGCCCCGGCAAAGGGCGACGTCCTGATCGCGCGCGGGGCCGTGGTCAAGGCAGGGCGGCGGTTGGTGATCGTGCGCGCGGATGTGTTTGCCCTTGAGGGCGGGCAGGAAACCCATATCGCGATGATGACCGGCACGATGATGCCGGTGCCGGGCGCCTAGTCCGGCGCGCGGTGCGCCCCCTTTCCCCGGTCTGCGCGATCCGCTAAGCCTGCGGGAACGCATTCAGCCAAAGGTCAACCCATGAAACCCGTCCGCCTGCTTACCGGTATCCTGACCGTCGGCGGCTGGACGCTGCTCAGTCGGATGTTGGGCTTTATCCGCGACGTGATGATCGCAAGCTATCTTGGCCCCGGTGTGATGATGGATAGCTTTGTCGCCGCCTTTCGTCTTCCGAATATGTTTCGCCGGTTCTTTGCCGAAGGCGCGTTCAATGCGGCCTTTGTGCCAATGTTTTCCAAGCGGCTTGAGGCCGATGAAGACCCGTTTGGCTTTGCCTCGCTGGCGCTCTCGGGGCTGGGGCTTGTGCTCTTGGCGCTGACCGGCTTGGCGCTGGTCTTTATGCCCGCGCTTGTCTGGGCCACGGCCGAGGGGTTTGTGGGCGATCAACGCTTTGATGTCACGGTTGATTTCGGGCGCATCGTGTTTCCCTATATCCTGTTCATCTCGCTGGCCGCGCTTTTGTCGGGGGCGCTTAATGCGGCCGGGCGCTTTGCCGCCGCGGCCGCGGCGCCGGTGCTGTTGAATGTGATGCTGATCGCCGCCATGGCCGTGGCGGCCTTGCTGGGGGGCAAGGTCGCCCTTGCTCTGGTCTGGGCGATCCCGTTTGCCGGCGTGGCCCAGCTTGTGCTGGTCTGGCAGGCGGCGCGCCGCGCGGGCCTGCATATCCGCCCGGTGCGCCCGCGCTGGACGCCTGCGATGTCGCAACTGGTGCGGGTTGCCGTGCCCGCCGCCCTTGCCGGGGGGGTTATGCAGATCAACCTTCTGGTCGGTCAACAGGTTGCATCAAACTACGACAAGGCGGTGAGCTGGCTTTATTCCGCAGACCGGCTCTATCAATTGCCGCTTGGGGTGGTCGGCATCGCGGTCGGAATCGTCTTGCTGCCCGATCTGTCACGACGCCTGAAATCGGGCGACGAGGCGGGCGGGCGCAGGGCCCTGTCGCGGGCGGGCGAGTTGTCGCTTGCCTTGACCGTGCCCTGCGCCGTGGCGCTTGTGGTGATCCCGCTTCAGCTTGTGGCGGTGCTGTTTGAACGCGGCGCCTTTGGCAGCGACGACAGCGCGGCAACCGCGCTTGCGGTGGCAATTTACGGCCTCGGCCTGCCCGCATTCGTGATGCAGAAAATCCTGCAACCGCTGTTTTTCGCCCGCGAAGACACCAAAAGCCCGTTTCGTTATGCGGTGGTGGCGATGCTCGTCAATGCGGCGCTTGCCATTGGCCTTGCCATCTGGATCGGCTGGATCGCGGCGGCCTTTGCCACCACGCTGGCCGGCTGGGTCATGGTCTGGCAGCTGATGCGCGGCGCGCGCAGCTTTGGCGATGTGGCGCGGTTCGATGCGCAGTTTCATCGCCGGATCTGGCGGATCACCCTGGCCTCGGCCCTGATGGGGGCGGTGCTTTGGGGCGGCGGCGTGGTGCTTGGCCCGCTGTTTGCGATTGGCGGCTGGCGCTGGCTCGCGCTTTTGGTGCTTTTGACGGCGGGGGGGCTGTCCTATGGCGCATTCGGCCAGATGTTGGGCGCCTTCCGCCTGTCGGAAATCCGCAGCACCCTGCGCAGGTAAAGGCGTTATTCGTGCCGTATTCTGGCGCGGATCTTCGACCAGCCACCGGGGCTCAGGAAAAACGACGCCAGAAACCCGGTGCCAAAGCCCGACACATCCGCGATCCAGGTGCTGCTGCCGCCAAACACCAGGGCAAAGGTAAGCTGAAGCAACATCAGAATGCCGATCAGGCTAAAGGCCCGCGATTGTCTGGCGCCAAGCTGTCCCAGGCGGAGCCACATGAGATAGGTAAAACCGCCGATCAACCCATAAACGCCCGGAAAGGCCCCGATAAGCCAAGGCTGATCGGTGACAAACAGCCCATAGACCGCCGCCCCCACGACCGAGCACAGCACGAACAACACCAGCACCGCCCATTGACGAAACACCTCGCCGACGAATTTGCCCATCGCCAAGAGCAACACCCCCGAAAACAGCGCGTGGGTAAAGCTGCTATGGATAAAGGCATAGCTGAGAAAGCGGCGCATATGCTCGGCGGGGAATATCTGATTTTGCAACATCCACGCCATGATGTCGCCGTTAAAGCCGTAATCCTCGATCGCCGCACTGCGCCAGCCCACCGCCTCGGGGCCGCCGATCAGGCCGCGCGCGCCAAGCGAAAACATCGCCTCGACGCCGACGATCATCAAAAACAGCGCCACCACCACCGGCGGAACCGGGTTAACGGGGCTTTCGTTTACGGGGTCTGACATGCCTGCTCTCCTTGACGGGGCTCTGGCGCATGGGTAAGCGAGGCGGGCGAAGAAATCCAGACGGAGATGACATATGACCGAAGCAGGTTTCACACCGCGGGTCTTTTCGGGCATTCAGCCCTCGGGCAACCTGCATCTTGGCAACTATCTTGGTGCGCTCAAGCGGTTTGCCGATGCCCAGAACAAGGGCATCCAGTCGATCTATTGCATGGTCGATCTGCACGCCGTCACCGTCTGGCAGGATCCGGTCGAATTGCGCCACTCCACGCGCGAGCTTACGGCGGGGTTCATCGCCTCGGGGCTTGATCCGGCGAAATCCATTCTGTTCAACCAGAGCCAGGTCGCCGAGCACACGCAGCTTGCCTGGGTTTTTAACTGTGTGGCGCGCATGGGCTGGATGCAGCGCATGACCCAATTCAAGGACAAGGCGGGCAAGAATGCCCAGAACGCCTCGCTTGGGCTGTTTGCCTATCCGGCGCTGATGGCGGCCGATATTCTGGTCTATCACGCCACCCACGTGCCGGTGGGCGAGGATCAGAAACAGCATCTGGAATTGACCCGCGACATTGCGATCAAGTTCAACAATGACTTTGGCGTTGATTTCTTTCCGATCACCGAGCCAGTGATCGAGGGCACCGGCACGCGGGTGATGTCGCTGCGCGATGGCTCAAAGAAGATGTCGAAATCCGACCCCTCGGACATGAGCCGCATCAACCTGACCGACGATGCCGACACGATTGCCAGGAAAATCCGCAAGGCCAAGACCGATCCAGAGCCGCTTCCCTCCGAGGTAAAGGGGCTGGAAGAGCGCCCCGAGGCGCGCAATCTGGTGAATATCTATGCCGCCCTGGCCGACATGAGCGTCGATCAGGTGATGGCAGAGGTCGGCGGCAAGGCGTTCTCCGAGTTCAAGCCGATGATGGCCGATCTCGCGGTTGAAAAACTGGCGCCTATTTCGGGTGAGATGTCACGCCTGATGCAGGATGTGAGCGAGATCGACCGCATTCTGGCCGAGGGTGCCGGGCGCGCCCGCGCCATCGCCGCGCCGATCCTGCGCCAGACCTATGAGATCATGGGCATGGTCGGCCCGCGCGAAATCTGACCGAAACCCTATCGCCAAAAGGCCCGCCATGACCCCCGAAGAGATTGCCAAACTGCCCTATCGTCCCTGCGTCGGCGTCATGCTTGCCAATGCCGATGGCCATGTCTTTGTCGGCCAGCGGATCGACAATGACACTGCCGCCTGGCAGATGCCGCAGGGCGGGGTCGATCCCGGCGAGGCCCTACGCGACGCGGCCCTGCGCGAATTGTGGGAGGAAACCGGCGTCACGGCCGACAAGGTGCGGATCGAGGCCGAAACCAGCGATTGGATTCCCTATGATCTGCCGCACGATCTGGTGCCGCGCATCTGGAAGGGTCGCTATCGCGGGCAAGAGCAAAAGTGGTTCCTGCTGCGGTTTCTCGGCCGCGACAGTGATGTGAACATCGCCACTGCCCACCCCGAGTTTTCCGAATGGCGCTGGCTTCCGATAGACGAACTGGTCGAAAATATCGTGCCTTTCAAACGCCAAGTTTACACCCGCGTTCTGGCCGAGTTCGGGCCGCTCCTATGATCCGTGCAGCGCTTGCCTGCGCGCTTTGCCTCGCGGCGGGGCCGGGGCTTGCTCTATCGTGCATGGCACCGGATGTAGCGCGCACCTATGCCCACGCGGCCGACGCAGAGGCGCGCTATGTCGTGGTGCGGGGGCGGCTTGATTTTGATGCCGCGCAGTTGCCCGAAACCGATTGGCAAGATCAGCAGGCCACGCCGCCGCACACAGCGATCAAGGCCCGGATCACCGGCTGGGCACTCTCAAAGTCCGGGTTTGATCGCCGTTTCGAGCGCAAGATCACCCTCGATCTGCAATGTTTCGGCCCCTGGTGCGCAAGTGCTGTGCCCGGGGCCGACTATCTCGGCTTTCTAGAACAGCGCCCGGATGGCTATGTGCTTGCGCTTGATCCCTGCGGCGGCATGGGCTTTGCCACGCCGACGCAAGAGATGCTTGACCGGGTGAAAACCTGTTTTCAGACCGGGGTTTGCGCGCAGTGACAGCCCCCGCCGGGGGCATTCCCACCATCCCCTGCGCCCCGGCGCAAAAGCGCGCTACGCCGAGGCCTTGGCGCTCGCCTTGGGGCGCAACACATGCGGCACGGCGGGGTCATAAAGCGCGCTTTCGGTGAAATCGCTGATCTCTCCCAGCACCTTGCCAACCATGATCAACGCCGTGCGGGTGATCTTTTCGGCCCGCACCTTGGCATGGATATCGCCAAGCGTGCCGCGAATGAACATCTGATCCGGCCAGCCAACGCGATAGGCAACCACCACCGGGCAATCCTCGCCATAGTAAGGCGCCAGAACCCGGTGGATTTCGCGCAGGTTGCGCACCCCAAGATGAATCGCCAGCGTCGCGCCGGTGCGCGCGAAATTCTCAAGCGTCTCGCCCTCGGGCATCGAGGTGGATTTCATCGACACCCGCGTCAGCACGATGGATTGCGCCACCTCCGGCACGGTCAGTTCCTGCCCCAAAGCCGCCGCCGCCGCCGCATAGGCGGGCACGCCGGGAATGATCTGATAATCGATACCATCGGCGCGCAAACGGCGAATCTGTTCGGCAATCGCGCCGTAAAGCGAGGGATCGCCGGAATGCACCCGCGCCACATCCTGCCCCTTGGCATGCGCGGCCTTGATCACGCCGTGGGTGTCATCAAGCGTCATCGGCGCGGTATCCATCACCAAGGCCCCCTCGGGCGCGCAATCAACCACCTGCGGCGGCACGAGGCTTCCGGCATAAAGACAGACCGGGCAATCGCCGATCACCCGTGCGGCCTTGAGGGTCAAAAGCTCCGGGTCGCCCGGACCGGCACCAATAAAGTAAACCGTCATCTTTATGCGTTCCCTGTGTTTTTGGCGGCGCGCCCCTGCGCCAGATCGCCGTCAATCTTGCGGGCATAGCCGCGCGGCGTGAACATGCGCGGGCCCTCGCCCAGCTGTGCCAGACGCGAATTGCTTGACCCGATCAGAACCACGGTCAGCATATCGACCTCGTCAACCTGCAACTCATCGAGCCGTCGGTAACGGATGCATTCCTCGGGTCGGCCAAGCGAGCTTGCCAGCATCACCGGCGTGTCCGCCGGGCGATGCCTGAGCAGGATATCGCGCGCCTCGGCCAGAAGGGTGCGGCGGGTTTTGGAGACCGGGTTGTAAAAGGCGATCACAAAATCGCCCTCGGCGGCGGCATGCAGGCGGCGGATGATATCCTCGCGCGGCGTCAAAAGATCGCTCAGGGAAATGGTGCAGAAATCATGCCCCAAAGGCGCCCCCGCCCGCGCCGCCGCGCCTTGCAGGGCCGACACACCAGGCGAACAGATCACCTCGACACGTCGCGCGGCGTCGCTTACGCCATGTTCCTCAGGGCCACGATCCAATAGCTCGAACACAAGCGCGCCCATGGCGTAAATACCGGCATCGCCCGAACAGACCAGCGCGACATTCTTGCCAAGCGCCGCCTGTTCCAGCGCATAGCGACAGCGCGCCTCTTCCCCGCCAAGCGGGAAATCCGAGCGTTCCTTGCCCGCCGCCAGCGGCCCCAACAGGTCGATATAAAGACCATAGCCGACAAGCTCTTCGGCCTCGGCCACAAGTCGGCTGACCTCGGGCGTGCGCCAGGCCGCCTGACCGGGGCCAATGCCCACCACCGAAAGCCGCCCGCGCGCGCGCCCCGGCATCTCGGTGACCGGCGCGTCGCTTCGGGTAAGCGCGCAGGTGGCGTTGGCGGTCTTGCGCTTGGGTACGACCAGATCGCCACCAACGGCCAAGGCCGCCCCCTCGCAAACCCCGTGACAGCCGACCTCGGCAAAGACCACCTCTGACGGGGTGGCAAGCCGGGGGGCCTGTGCCTCAAGCTCAGCGGCGGTGAACAGGCGGAACGGCACCCCGAGGCGGCGCGCCACCTCATTGATCGCGCCCTCATCGGCCTTGAGGTCGATCGAGGTGACACAGGCCACGGCCCCCGGCGCGACGTTCGCTTGCGCAAGCGTATCGAGGACAAGCGCCCAGATTTCTTCAATGCCACAGCCCCGCGCACAGCCAAGCCCAAGCGCAAAGCGCTGCGGGTGATAGACCAGCCGCTCTTCGCCCCCTTGCTGGGGCGCCTCGCTCACGATCAGTTCGACCGCGCCGCCCGTGTCCTCGACGTCAAAGATCGCCTCGCCCGTGAGGCGAAGCCCCTTGCCCGCCAGCATCAGCGCCATCGCCGCCTTGGCATCTTCGGGGTTGGCCAAACGATAGCCCAACGGCGGCGCATCAAGCGCCACGCCCATCGCCACATCGCCCGCCGTCGTGACCGCCGCCACCGCGCCCAAGCCGTCGGCAATCTTGGCCGCAAGGCGATTGGCGCCGCGATGCCCGCCCAAAAGCGGCACCACAACCGCCCCGTCATCCGAGACCGACACAACCGGCGGCTCGGCCCGTTTGTCCCACAACATCGGCGCCACCGCGCGAATGAGGATGCCACTGGCACACACCCCGACAACCGGCACGCCGGCGGCAAAGAGATCGCGCGCGTGATCAAGCGCATTGGCAAAAAACGCATCGGCCCGCGTCACGCGCCCGTCGCGACCATGCACCTTGGCGTCGATCATTTTGGCGACGCGATGCGCGGTGCCCTCACCCGACCGGCTCAGCGCCAGAACAACAGGTTTCACAGCCATGGATCGGCCCCTTTCGTGAGCAATATCATAGAAAAATACGGTGCCGTTCCCGGCGCCTCCGCGAGCGGGCAAACAACCTCTTGCGGCAGGCTTGCGCGCTCGACGTAAACCGCCCGCGAGGTTAGGCCAAGGCCGTCGATCACACCGCGGATCTTGGCCATGTGCCGTCCCACCTTCATGATGGCGACGCTTTCCGCACCCTCGATGCGGGCGCGCAACTCGGCCTCGGGCAAAGGGCCGGGCAGCACGGTCAGCCGCTCATTGCGCGCCGCAAGCGGCAGGCCCGCCCGTGCCGCACAGGTGGTGATCGAGGTAACACCGGGCACGACCTCCGCCTCGTACCGCCCGGAGAGGCGCGCAAAAAGATACATGAACGACCCGTAAAAGAAGGGATCGCCCTCGCAGAGACACACCACATCCTCGCCCGCCTCAAGCGCCGCCGCGATCTCGGCAGCGCCGGCATCATAGGCCGCCTGCGCAGGCGCGCGCACCGGGCTCATCGGCACATCCATCACGATTTCGCGGGCATCCGCTCTGATCACATCCGCCGCAATCGAGCGCGCAAAACTGTCGCCCCCGGCAAGCGTCGGATAGGCCACCACCTTCGCCTGCGAAATCAGCCGATGCGCCCGAAGTGTCATCAACTCCGGGTCCCCCGGCCCAAGCCCGACACCATATAGCTTACCAACCATGCGCAGACCCGTCTTTCAACTTTCCGGAAATACTCCCGCCGGAGGCGTCCGGCGCCTGCCCCATGCACCAGTCTTTCATCGTTTGACCAGACTCCACTGCGTGACCGGCATCAGCGGGCGCCAACCGGTCAGACGGCCCACCGGCTCGGCGCGATGCACCTGAAGCTTGACCAATTGCCCGCCATGGCGCTTTTGCAACTCCAGAAGCAAGGCCTCGCTTTCAAGCGTCACCGCATTGCACACCAGCCGCCCAAGCGGACGCAACGCATCCCAGGCCGCCTTGAACACCGCCTCGGACAGACCACCGCCGATAAAGACCGCATCCGGCGCCTCAAGCCCCGCAAGTGCACCGGGCACGCGACCCTCGATCAATTCCAGCTTGGGCACCCCAAGCGCCAGGGCATTGGCTGCCGCCATGGCACGGCGATCCGCGCGCGGCTCGATGCCGATGGCGCGGGCGTAGCGCGCACCGCGCATCCATTCCACCGCAACCGAGCCACAGCCGGTGCCGATATCCCACAACAGGGCACCACGCATCGGCATCAGCTTGGCCAGGGTGGCGGCGCGCACCTCTTGCTTGGTCATGGTGCCGTCATGCCGAAACAGGTCGTCCGCCAGCCCCGGCACGCGCGGCAGCAGGGCCGCATCCGGCGCGGCAAGGCACTCGACCGCCAGCGTGTTGAACGGCGGCACCACATGATCCCAGCTTTCGGCCAGACCATCAAAGCGTGCCTCATCCTTGCCGCCCATATTGGCCAGCACGCTCATCCGGGATTGGCCAAAGCCGCGCTCACTCAGAAACCGCGCAATCTGTGCGGGCGTCTCGGCGCCGGTGGTCAGGATCAACAGCCGCGCATCGGGTTGGATAAAGGCAATCATCTGCTCGACCGGGCGGCCATGCACGGTCAGCGTTTCGACATCCGGCAGGCTCCAGCCCATGCGTGCGGCGGCCAGTTGAAATGCCGAAAGCTGCGGATGATAGGTGATCTCACCCGGATCCATCGCCCGCCCGATGCGCGCCCCGACCGAAAACCACAAGGGATCACCGGTGGCCAGAACCACCACCCGACGGCCCTTGTGGGCGCGCAAAAGATCAATCAGCGCATCAAACGGCGAGGGCCAGGCGATCCGCTCGGCATTTAGCCCCTCGGCAAGCTGGTGGTGGCGCTCGCCGCCCACAATCACCTCGGCCGCCTCGACGATGGCACGGGTGGCAGGCAAAAGCCCGTCCATCCCGTCTTCGCCGATCCCGACAATATGCAACCATGGCTCAGACATATGCATCCTTTCCACATCCGGATTTTTCGGTGAAAAATCTCATGCCCGCACCTCCGGCAAGCCGGCGGCAAGGGCATTCACCGCGGCAGAAGCGATCGCAGAGCCGCCGCGCCGTCCGCGCAGCGCGACGTAGTCACAGCCGCGCGGGTTGGCGGCCAGTTCGGCCTTGCTCTCGGCGGCGCCGACAAACCCGACGGGAAAGCCCAGGATCACGGCCGGCTTTGGCGCGCCTTCGTCCAGCAGTTCAAGCAGATGAAACAGGGCCGTCGGCGCGTTGCCGATGGCCACGACGGCCCCCTCAAGCCGCTCGACCCAAAGCTCGACCGCCGCCGCCGAGCGGGTGTTGCCGATACCGCCCGCGATCCCCGGCACGCGCGCGTCGTTGAGGGTGACTATCACCTCGTTTTCGCGGGGCAGATAGCGGCGAATGATCCCCGCCCCGACCATTTCGCAATCGCAAAGTACCGGCGCCCCGGCGCGCAGCGCCGCCTGTCCAGCCGCGAAAGCAGTGGCGGAAAAATCGAGCCGGTCGGCAACCTCGACCATGCCGCAGGCATGAATGAGGCGGATCGCCAGATCTTCCATGCCCGGCCCGAACCGGTCAAGCTGCGCCTCGCGACGCACGGTGGCAAAGCTCATTTCATAGATCGCTGATGGGCTTTTCTCGTAGGGGCGCACAGCTCGGACCTTGCATTTTGCGGCGGCGGCGGGTGCCTCCGGCGGGAGTGTTTATGGAAAGATGAAAGCCCAGGTCAGGGTTTCGTCTTGCGCGCACTTTCCGGGCCATGTGGGTGGCTTGCATGCGGATAGGGCGCGTGGTGATGATGGTGGTGATCATGATCGTGGTGGTGATGATCATGCGCGTGGCCATGGTGGTGGTGCGCGTGGGCGGCCTCAAGACGGCAGAGACCGGTGCAGAAGGTGTCACAAAGCGCGCAATCGGCCACGTTTGAGCCCGGAGCCGAGGCGCCCTGACCCTCGACGTGGTGGTGGTGGCTTTCCTGCACGGCGCCCACTTCGGATTCGAATCCGAGAACCTGCGTGCGATATTTGCACATCACGCAGGTCGGCGGCGGCACATCGCTAAAGGCCGGATGCCCGGCGCCGTTTTCGGCGGCAAGGGCGGCACGTTCGGCCGGAGTGATCTCGCGCCGCTCTTTGCCTTCGATGGCCAGAACCTGCGTGCGGTACTGGCATGTTCCGCAATTGGGCGGGGGCACGGCGCCGACCTGTTCGGTGATCCGCTCGGCGAAGGTTTCAAGCACCTTGGGGTGGTCGCCAAGATAGCCGGCCTTGACGAATTCGATCTGCGGATGCTCGGCGGCAACCTGATCGGTAAAGCCATAGATCCGGTCGATCAGGATGCCCGAGAACAGGAAATACGGAAACACGACAACGCGTTTATACCCCAGGCGGGCCACATGTTGCAGGCAAGGTTCGACCAGCGGGAAGGTCACCCCGGAATAGCCCACCTCGCACCAGCCAAAGCCGATACCTTCCTGAAGCATCCGGGCGATCTTGGCCACATTGCCATTGGCATCCGGGTCGGACGCGCCGCGCCCGATCACCACAAGGCAGGTGTCATGCAGCGAGACCTCGCCCAGATCGGCATTGGCGCGATCAAGCGCCTCGCGGATACGCGCTCCGGCGGCGGCGATCATCTTGGGGTCAACCCCAAGTTCGCGGCCGTAATGTACGTCGATGTCATGTCTGGCGGCATAGGTGTTGAGAACGGTGGGAATGTCGTTCTTGGAATGCATGGCGGCAAACAGCATTCCCGGCACCGCCAGAATACGCTCGCAGCCCGCTTCGCGCAGCCGGTCAAGGCCGTCGCGGATCACCGGGTTGGCAAATTCAAGATAGCCGTATTCGGTCATCCAGTCGGCAGGCAGATAGGCGGGCAGTTTTTCCGCCAGAACGCTGAATTCATCCACCGCCGCCTGGCTGCGCGAGCCATGGCCGCAGATCATCACACCGGTTTTCGTCATGGGCGTTACGCCTCCTGCACTTCGTCGTCTGTGGCCTCGTCGCCGGTCTCATTGTCAGAGGCCTGCGCATCCTTGCGCGACCGGAGCCCGGCCCACAGACCGATGGCAATCGCCGCCCCGAGGGCCGCCGCGCCAAGCCAATGGCCATGGCCAGCAACCTCGGCCATATGGCCAGGATGGGCCTGGGCGGCGGTGGCCGCGAGTAAGGTGATCGCAATGGTGGCAAACTTCATGAGGGGTCCCCCTTTTTGGTCAGGCGCGCGGTGCCGAAAAAGGGTGAGCGAGGCCTTTGCCCCAGACGATGCGACAGCGGCCCCCGACATGGGTCAGCCAAAAATCGCACACCTTTCCGGCCCATCCACGGGCTTCGTCTTGCCCCGCTTATAGGCGGGCGGGCCGGGGCGTGCAAACCAAGAAACGCCGCGCCTGGCCTTGGTTGCGACATGTGCAGCCCTGCACGTCCTCTGCGCGGTGCCGGGCCTTATCCGAGCCGCGGCTTCAGCCTAATTTCCAGGCAACAAAGGAGATCAGCACATGGGCCAACTGGTAAAAGGCGTCTGGAAGGACGAGTGGTATGACACCGAATCGACGGGCGGCAAATTTGTCCGCTCGACGGCGGCATTTCGCAACTGGATCACCGCGGATGGTGGCCCCGGCCCGTCCGGCGCGGCGGGCTTCAAGGCGCAATCGGGGCGGTATCACCTCTATGTGTCCTATGCCTGCCCCTGGGCGCATCGCACGTTGATCTTTCGCGCCATCAAAGGGTTGAGCGATCATATCGGCGTCTCGGCCGTGCATCCCGACATGATGTCCGAGGGCTGGGAGTTTCGCACCGATTTCGAAGGCGCGACCGGCGACACGCTTTATGGCCTGCCGTTTGCCCGCGATCTATATCTCAAGGCCGATCCAGAGATTTCGGGCCGCGTGACCGTGCCGATCCTCTGGGACAAAGAGCGCGAAACGATTGTCTCGAACGAATCGGCAGAGATCATCCGCATGTTCAACAGCGCCTTTGACGACCTGACCGGCAATCGCGACGATTTCTGGCCAGAGGATCTGCGGGCCGAAATCGAGCCGGTGAATGCGCGGATTTACGACACGATCAATAACGGCGTCTACAAAGCCGGTTTTGCCACCAGCCAGGGGGCGTATGAGGCCGCCGTTTATCCGCTGTTTGACAGCCTTGACTGGCTTGAGAACCGCCTTGCCACGCATCGCTATCTGATGGGCGCGCGTGTGACCGAGGCCGACTGGCGGCTGTTTACCACGCTGATCCGGTTCGATCTGGTCTATCACCTGCATTTCAAATGCAACCGCAAGCGGATCGTGGATTATCCCAACCTCTGGGGCTATCTGCGCGAGTTGTACCAATGGCCGGGCGTGGCAGAGACGGTGAATTTCGAGCATATCGTGCGGCATTATCACTATAGCCACGACACGATTAACCCCAGCCGGATCATCCCGATCAACCCAGAGCCCGATTTTGATGCGCCGCACGGGCGGGGCTAGGTCAGAGCTGCGGCCTGACGCATTGAAGAAGGTGCCATTTTGAGCCCTGAGTGGCCGATGCTGCAACACTCAAATTTGGGAATGAAGGGCGGTTGGACTAAGCCGCTCCGCGGCATTGGCGCTCTTGGCTGATGGCGTACAACGCCCGTAACGGGGTGGATTTTGCGATCTTTCTGACCTGTCTGATGATTGGGACCTTCTCAATCATCAGACAGGAGGCTCCCATGGCAGAGGAGAGAGTAAGCCCGCTACACCAGCGGATGATCGAAGACATGAACATTCGGGGGTTGGCCGAGAAGACCC
>Ga0209345_10000274_pt1 | contig 68232 bp, 62 predicted proteins | sample Cruoilmetagenom7_FD_187294 | JGI IMG/M metagenome (GOLD analysis project Ga0209345, IMG submission 187294) | Oil polluted marine microbial communities from Coal Oil Point, Santa Barbara, California, USA - Sample 7 (SPAdes) (version 2) | ecosystem: Environmental > Aquatic > Marine > Oil seeps ... | reverse complement strand
CTTTTTGTTTTGCTTCTAATGCAGCAAATTCTTTTTTAGACACACAAGAGCTTAATAATAGTAGTGCACCTGCACTAAATAAAAGGATTTTTTTCATAATTTTTAAATGATAAATTAAATTTATACACACCAAAAGTATAAATAATTAAAATGTTAAAATACGCTTTAACAAAACTTTTGCTAAAACTAAAAGCAAATAAGGTTTAAAACTGACGGTTAAAATTTAATATATTAATTAAAATATTTAACCATTTAATAATCAGCGCTTTGTTAAGGTAAGTAAAGCGTAAATAAAATATCGTTTAGTTTTTAATTATTCTTTTTTTTAATCAAAACTTACTTGATAAAGGTTTTTTTATTTAAAACAAAATAGTTGTAAACTATTGATTTTGTCTGGTAATAGCCAGTTTTTTGCGAGATTGCTTTTCTCTTTTTTAATAGCTTAGGTAAATGTTTGTAAAAAGATATATGTGCTTTTAAAATTGCTATTAAATGTTTAGGCTTAAATTCTATTAAAAATTTTAAGGCAGCAATACCATCAAGTACTAATCTTACAAAAATTAATAATGCAATATTTCCTTTGGCGTTTTTAGTTAAAGTAAACAAACTGTTTCTAAAATTCAGATAGGTTTTTTTTGGACTACCTGCGTTTAAGGTTGCTCCACCAACGTGATACACAGTACTATTATTTATGTATTTGGTTAAATAACCCTTGTTAAATGCTCTCCAACATAAATCAATTTCTTCCATATGGGCAAAATAGGATTCGTCAAATCCTTGCAAAGCCTTAAATGTAGATTGTCTAATAAATAAACAAGCACCTGATGCCCAAAAAATGGTTTCGTTTTGGTATTGATTGGTATCAACTTCAATTGTATTAAAAATACGACCTCTACAATATGGATAGCCATATTTATCTATAAAACCTCCAGCAGCTCCAGCGTATTCATACTTTTCTTTGCGTTTGTAATCTAAAATTTTAGGTTGTATAATCGCTGTTTCAGGTTGCTCTTTAAATGTTTTTAAAATAGGGACTAACCAATTAGGCGTAACTTCAATATCGCTATTTAATAAGCAATAAATTTCTTCTTTAACAAAGGGTAAAGCATCATTATAACCTTTTACATAGCCTCCATTTTCTGAGTTTTGAATAATTATAACCTCAGGATAGTTTGTTTTAATAAATGTTACAGAGTCATCAGTTGACGCATTGTCAGCCACATAAATGGTTGCATCTTTAGAGTATGCAATTACAGATGGTAAAAATTGCTCAAGCAATGCGCTTCCATTCCAGTTTAATATAACGACTGCTATTTTCAAATTTTTTAAAGGCGTTTTGGTTTTTAATTTATGTTTTGGACTAAACAAAAACTAGTGTTCTTGATAATCTGGTATGTCTTTTAAAAAGTGATACTGTTCTGCTTTAAAATCCATACTGCAATAATAGTGATTAATACCATTTGTTACCATCAAATAGGTTGCATTTAATGCTAAGTTATAACGTGCTATTTGGTCAAAAGTGTTTTGTTTGATTTCTATTTTAGGCGCTTTACATTCTACAATTAAATGTATGCTTCCGTCAGTATTAAAAATAACAATGTCATAACGCTTTTTTAAATCGTTGACTTTTAGTTCTTTTTCGACATTAATCAAAGAGATTGGATATTTTTTAACTTCCATTAAGTAATGTACACAATGTTGTCTTACCCATTCTTCAGGTTGTAAGACCATAAATCTTTTACGTATAACATCAAAAATAGATACTTTATTTTCGTTATTTTTGAATCGAAACACAAACTTTGGAAAGTTTAACTCTTGCATTTAATGGTATTCGGTTTTTTTCAAAGTTAAACTTCAAAAGTCAAAAACCAAATTTTTAAATTTTTTTCCTTTGGACGAAGTCAAACAGTTAGTTACTGATATAAAAAATAAGCAGCTTAAACCTATCTATTTATTAATGGGTGAGGAGGCTTATTACATTGATAAAATCTCAGATTACATCGAAAAAACCGTTTTAACGGAAGAGGAGCGTGGCTTTAACCAAATGGTATTGTATGGTCGTGATATTAGCGTGGACGATATTGTAAGTAATGCTAAGCGTTACCCTATGATGGCAGATCGTCAAGTGGTGATTGTTAAAGAAGCTCAAGATTTATCTAGGACAATTGATCAATTAGCAGATTACGCCAAAAACCCACAACCTACAACTGTTTTAGTTATTTGTTATAAATACAAATCTGTAGACAAACGTAAAGCGGTTTATAAAGCTATTAAAAAGTCAGGTCAAGTTTTTGAAAGTAAAAAGCTTTACGAAAACCAAGTACCAGATTGGATTAGTCGTGTGTTGTCACCAAAAGGCTATTCTATAACTCCAAAAGCATCACAAATGTTAGTGGAGTTTTTAGGTACAGATTTGAGTAAATTAAGTAATGAGTTAAATAAACTACAAATAGTCTTACCAAGAGACACACAGATTACTCCTGATCATATCGAAGAAAATATAGGTATTAGTAAAGACTATAATAACTTTGAGTTACGTAAAGCTATTGGTGCAAAAAATACTGCTCAGGCTTTTAAAATTGTCCATTATTTTGCAGAAAACCCAAAGGATAATCCAATGGTCTTAACTGTATCTTTATTGTTTAGCTTTTTTTCTCAATTATTGCATTTACATGGAATGTCTGATAAAAACCCTCGAAGTGTAGCCTCTGCATTGCGAGTTAACCCATATTTTGTAAACGAATATATAGAGGCTTCACGCAATTATCCAATTCGAAAAGTTAGTCAAGTTATTGCTATTTTGCGTGAGTTTGATGGTAAAAGTAAAGGTGTAGACAGTAATGCTGTGCCACAAGGTGATTTGCTTAAAGAGATGTTAGTTAAGATTATGTACTAACATTTATTTAGAACTTTAAAAAAACATCATGAAACCATATTATATAATAGCAATAGTACTTTTAAGCTTTTCTTGTAAAACTGCACAAACACTTCCAGATCCATTAGAAGCAGGTTGGGAAGGACATAAAGTGTGCAAAGTATTACAAGACACAAAAAAACAGCGCATATTAAAATGTACGTTTCCACCTAATGTTGGTCATGAGAAACATTATCATAAACCACATTTTGGTTATACTTTAGCAGGAAGCACTTTTCAAATAACAGATGCTACAGGTACACGTACTATTCCTGTAAAAACAGGAGTGACTTGGTCTAAATCTGAAATTAGCGAGCATCAAGTACTAAATGTTGGAGATAGTACTGCAGTATATTTAATTATAGAACCCAAATAGTTAATTTTTTTAACGAAGCTAAATGGGTTTTAACACTTCCATATTATTATTTAACACTTGATATTAAATCGAAGTTAAACAGGTTTTGTAATTCGTCTAACGCTAGTAATTATAGTACTTTAGAAGTAAATCGAATTATTAATAACAAAAACCAAAAAATAAAATGGAAAACTTAGATAGAAAGAAAGTTGCAATTTTAGCAACCAATGGATTTGAAGAAAGTGAATTAAAAGAACCAATGAATGCTTTAAAAGAAGCAGGAGCAGATGTACATATCGTCTCTGAAAAATCAGGACAAATAAAAGGTTGGGCAGACGGAAACTGGAGTAACAGTTATGATGTAGATAAAACCTTAGATCAAGTGTCTCAAGACGATTATAATGCGCTAGTATTACCAGGAGGAGTCATTAATCCAGATACTTTAAGAAGAAATGAAGATGCAATTAGATTTATTAAATCGTTTTTTGCTAATAAAAAACCAGTAGCAGCTATTTGTCATGCACCTTGGTTGTTAGCTGAAGCAGGTGTATTGCAAGGACGTAAAGTAACATCATTTAGCTCTATTAAAAGAGATTTAGTAAATGCAGGAGCCATGTGGGAAGATAGCGAAGTTGTGGTAGATGAAGGATTAGTCACAAGTCGTAATCCAAACGATTTGCCAGCTTTTAATAAAAAATTAATTGAAGAAGTTTACGAGGGTAAACACAATATGCAAACTGCATAAATTATTTATAGATTAAATATAAAAGCCAACCTTAACGGTTGGCTTTTTTTTATGTTTTAATTTTAAACTACATATCTTCTAATTCAGTAGTATAATCGTATTGTAAATCTTCATGTAAAGCTAATATTTTTTTAGTAATCGCCTCAATGTTTCGGTCATACAGATTAGTTAAGGTTGTGTTTCTAGAAATAGACGGTTTCATTGTTTTTAACTTTTTGCAAAAGTACAGCAGTAATTCAACTTCAGTTTCTTTATTAAGCGAGTATCTAATATATTTTTTTGTGTTTCGTAAAATCTTTCTAACACTCTTTTTAATATAAAAAAAGCTATCTGTATTTATTAGTTCAAATTGTTCGTCAATTTCAGCTTTGACGGTTTCAATATAACCAGCTTCACTATCTGCTTCAAATAATAAATAGGTAAGCAGTTCTTTGTTTTCTTTTTTAAAACGTGATAATCTTAAACATAGTTCTGCCAATTCTTCGTTGGTTTTATGTTTTAACTCTTTTCGGATCGTAACAACAGATACAGCTTTCATTTAAATTTTATAGTGTTTTTTTATAGTGCGTTTGACTACATATAGACGTACAATACCTATTACTAAAATAATAGGAGCTATTGCTATTAATATGATACCATACGTTTTTAAATCTGCCAGTAAATCTAATTTAAGTATGGTAATTCCTGTACCTAAAATAACTAAAAAAGTTCTGAAATAAGCCAAAAAAGTACGTTCGTTAGCTAATTTGGTACGCTCAATAGCTAGCCAATCGCGTGTTGTTAAATCGGTTTGTTCTATCATAATTTTTAAATAGATTTTAAAGGTATAAAAAAAGGAGTCATTTACTCTAGCTAATGCCTATTGTCTGCATAATTACATTTATATATTTTATTTTTTGCAATTTAACGACCTGTTAATAATACTTTAAGTCTGGTTTAACACTGTTTAGTCATTGATATTTTATCTTTAAGTAAACCAAAAAAAAGAAATTGATATGCCATTTATTACAAACAAAAACACAGCAGAAACCGTAGATATTTTTTATGAAGATTATGGAAACGGACAACCGGTAATTTTAATTCATGGTTGGCCATTAAGTAGAAAATCATGGGAACATCAAGTATGGAAAATCGTAGAATCAGGTTATAGATGTATTTCCTACGATAGGAGAGGCTTCGGAATAAGTAGTACACCTTGGAATGGATATGACTATTCTGCATTAGCTAGTGATTTAGAACAAATTATTGCTCAGTTAGATCTTGAAGATGTGATTGTTGTAGGATTTTCAATGGGAGGAGGAGAAGTTGTAAGATATTGTACAGATTTTGGCACAGATAAAATTGCTAAAGCAGCTTTAATCAGTAGTATTATACCTTTAGTTAAGCAAAAAGAGGATAATCCAGATGGTGTCCCTGAAAAGGATTTACAAGGTATTCAAGATGCTTTAGAAGAAGACAGAGTAGGCTTTTTAAAAGAATTTTCTAAAGGGTTTTATAATTTTGAAGACAATAAAGACAAGGTTAGTCAGGCACAATTAGACTATGATTTTGTTGTAGCTTCACACGCTTCGCCTAGAGCCACAATCGAAACTGCTAAAGCATGGATGCATACAGATTTTAGAGATGAATTAAAAAATGTAAATGTACCAACTTTAATTGTACATGGTGATAGTGATAACACTGTCCCAATTGAAACGTCTGCTAATCAGGCAGCAAAAGGTATTACAGATAATGTGTTTAAAGTCATTAAAGGTGCACCTCATGGCTTAAATATTACCCATAAGGACCAATTAAATACTATTTTAATTGATTTTCTAAAATCGTAAATGGTAACTAATATATAAGTAAAAAGCTCATCTAATTTATAGATGAGCTTTTTTGTATAGTATATAGCGTTTGACCAAATTATCTTAACTTAGGAAAACGACTAGGATTAGACTCGTGCATAACAGCATAAACTGCTTCAAAAACATCTTCTGTTGAAGGTTTAGAGAAGTAATCTCCATCTGTACCATAAGCTGGTCTATGTGGTTTAGCAGCTAATGTTTTAGGTTGGCTGTCTAAATGCTTATATGCATTTTGAGTGTTAATTATTTGATCTAATATATATGCAGATGCTCCACCAGGAACGTCCTCATCTATAACCATTAAGCGGTTGGTCTTTTTAACGCTGTTTACAATGTTGTGATTAATATCAAAAGGTAGTAAAGATTGTATGTCAATAATTTCTGCATCAATACCAACTTCAGCTAGTTCTTTGGCAGCTTGTTGAACAATTCTTAATGTTGAGCCATAAGATACTAAAGTAATATCTGCACCTTCCTTGATAGTTTCAACAACTCCAATAGGTGTTGTAAACTCTCCAATATTAGATGGTAATTTCTCTTTTAATCTATAACCGTTAAGACACTCTACAATTAAGGCAGGCTCGTCACTTTTTAAAAGTGTATTGTAAAAACCTGCAGCTTTGGTCATGTCTCTTGGTACCAATACATGAATTCCTCTAACTAGGTTTAAAACGCCACCCATTTGCGAACCTGAATGCCATATACCTTCTAGTCTATGTCCACGAGTACGAATAATTAATGGTGCTTTTTGACGACCTTTTGTTCTGTAACGTAAGGTTGCTAAATCATCGCTTATTATTTGTAAAGCATATAGGATATAATCTAAATACTGAATTTCGGCAATTGGACGTAAACCACGCATAGCCATACCAATACCTTGGCCTAAAATGGTCGCTTCTCTAATACCAACATCAGCAACGCGTAATTCGCCATATTTTTCTTGTAAACCTTCTAACCCTTGATTAACATCTCCAATGTTACCAGCATCTTCTCCAAATACTAAAGTTTCAGGATATGTATTAAAGATAGCATCAAAGTTTTCTCTTAAAATAACACGTCCATCAACATCTTCTGTTTTACTATCGTAAGTTGGTTTGATTTCTTTTATATGAATCGCAGAAGTTGAACTTTCATTATGTAAATCAGAACTATATAAGGGTTGTACTTTGGTAAAAAAGGTGTCAATCCAATCTAATAATTGTTGTTTTTCTGAAGAATTTTCAGCAATAACATAACGCAACGCTTTTCTAGCAGCTGATACAGAGTCTTTTCTGTTAGGCTCTCCAATAGCACTTAAATCGTTTGCAATTTTTTCAATAAACACCTTATTAGAACTAGCGTTAGCAACATTTTTTAATAGCGCTACTAAGTCTTCTTTTTCTGTTAAAGCAGGTTTTAAATAATTAGTCCATGCAGCTTTTTTAGCATCTCTAACTTGCTTTTTAATGTTTTTTTCAATGGTTTGTAATTCTTCGTCAGTTGCAATGCTATTTTCTATTAACCAAGCACGCATTTTAAGATTACAATCGTTATTAGCTTCCCACTCTAAACGGTCTTTATCTTTGTAACGCTCATGTGATCCTGAGGTCGAGTGACCTTGTGGTTGTGTAAGCTCATTAACATGAATTAAAACAGGTACGTGTTCTTTTCTTGCTATTTTTGCAGCTTCTTCATAAGTCGCTATTAAATTAGCATAATCCCAACCTTTAACTCTTAGGATTTCATAACCATTATTATCTTTATCACGTTGAAATCCTTTTAAGATTTCAGAAATATTTTCTTTTGTTGTTTGGTGTCTTGCATGTACAGAAATTCCGTATTCATCATCCCAAACGCTTATTACCATTGGTACTTGTAATACACCAGCAGCATTAATAGTTTCAAAAAACAAACCTTCACTTGTACTAGCGTTTCCTATAGTTCCCCAAGCAATTTCATTACCATTAACAGAAAAATTGGTCGTATCAATACCTTTCACATTTCTGTAAATTTTTGATGCTTGCGCTAAACCTAATAATCTTGGCATTTGACCTGCTGTAGGTGAGATGTCAGAACTTGAGTTTTTTTGCTGAGTTAGATTTTTCCAATTTCCGTTTTCATCCACACTGTGCGTTGCAAAATGGCCACCCATTTGTCTTCCTGCAGACATAGGTTCTTGCGATAAATCTGTATTGGCATATAATCCAGCAAAAAACTGCTGAATTGTTAGCTCTCCAATAGCCATCATAAAGGTTTGATCACGATAGTAACCCGATCTAAAATCTCCGTTTTGAAAAGCTTTAGCCATAGCTAATTGAGGGACTTCTTTACCGTCACCAAATATTCCAAATTTAGCTTTTCCGGTTAACACTTCACGACGTCCTAATAGACTACATTCACGACTGGTTACAGCGATGTGGTAATCTTTAAGAACTTCAGTTTTAAAATCTTCAAAAGACAAGTCTTTTTTATTGTTAACTTTTGTTTGCATGTGTAAGGAATTATTTGAAACAAATTTAATCAAAAATTGTCGGTTTAGCAATATCAAAAAATCTTAAAAAAATGTGAATTATTCAATAATTAAGCATTAAGGAGGGTTGTTTAATAAATTAATCGCAAAAAAGACTAATCTGCTAAGAATTTATTAATACCAACGTCTAGTAAATAGACCTAATAAAGTTTTTGGAGATAGGGTAACTATAAACCTTATTTTTTCGTCATAATTAGGTTGTCCTATTTCCCAACCTAAATTAGAGTATACCGGAAAGTATAGCTCAAAATAATCTTCGACAAGATTTAATCTAATACCAGAATCATAAACAAATTCTGGACTAAAATTTTGATTTTTTATAACTCCAGCATCACCATAAAGCATAATATATCTCCAAAGTGTTGCGCTTGTGTTAACGGTTGTCATCCATTGGTTAGCAAAAGGCTGAGATAGTTTAGATTTAAATCCACCTTCGGCTATTATAATTTGTTGACTTAATACTCCAGTTTGTTCGCTTCGACCTAAATAATTATAGTCAAATAAATAGTCTGTGGGTCTGTCTAAAGCAAAACTAAAAAAGTCAGAATCTTGATACGTATCATTGTATAAAAACAAACCAGAAAAAACGCGTAAATTAAACTGTTTATTGCGTTCGTTTAGGTTTCTAAACTCTAACGTAGCAGATATTTTACCAAAGTTTTTAGCCACTTGTAGATCTGTAAATAATGACGCGTAGTCTTTTAAATTATTGTCTACAAGACCATATTTAGCATTAAAAACAGAGTATTTTGGTTCTCCATCAGTTTCAAATTCTCCTGTTGGATCAACTTCTCTATTTATATTTATATATCTAAAAGATAAAAACTCACGTTTATTGTCTCTTAAATCTTTATGGTTTCTAAAATTATAATCAATAAAAGGTGTAAAAGAGGTGTAGCTTAAGTTTGGTGCATAATTGTAATAGTTACCAGATAATCCATAGCGTGTTCTAAAATTGTCTGTACCTTCTGGTCTAGCATTATAAATCAAGGAGGCACTACCAACAACTTGATTACTTTTAAATCCATATTTAGGACTTAATTTGTATAGAAAGCGTTTACTTAAAAGGGTCTTATTGTATAGTTTTAAACCAGGAGATAGTCCATCATAAAAATTATAGTCAAACTCTGGCATAAAAAAGACTTGGTTATAGTTTGGGTCTTCAATGTCTTTAAATAATCTAAATTGTAAAGGTTTATTGGTTAGAAAAAAGCCATTTAACTTTTTAAAATTGTTACGTTGGTTAAATTCTGGGATGATATTATCATAATTTAACGCTAATTGGTCCACGTCTTTATTTGCTATTGTAATGGTTTTATTACCATTAAAACCATCAATCCAAAACTTAGAGGTAATACTATCGTTTTCTAAAGTAAAAAGCGAAACAGGCATTTTATTATCCCTTAGGTTTTTAAGAGTAATTTTAATAGAGTCCTCTGATTTTTTTATCTTTTTGATTTTAAAATCTATCTTTTTACTTGTGCTAACATAGTCTTCAAAAAACCAATCAATATTTTTAGGAGTTTTAGATCTAATTATAGTTTCAAAATCTGCTGGTGTTGTACGTTTTAATTTAGATTGTTTAACAAAATCACTTAAAGTTTTAGAGACTACGGAGTCACCTATGTAATCATCCAAGTAATTTAATCCAATTGCTGCTTTGTATTTGTTAGAAATGTTTTTGTTGAATTTTAATAACGAGTCCTTAGCCATACCAATAGGTTGGTCAATATTTGTACGTGCCATGTGCATGTACAAAAACGAATATTGGTCATTAAAATTTAAGTCTGCTGCATGAAACGCTCTTACTCCCCAGACATTAGCTAGTTTTCCTAATATTTTTTGGTTAGGATAAAAGTTTTCGACGTATTTCATTAAATAATACACCTGAATACCATCTAGTAACCACTGTTCTTTTCTTGGGTTTATTAACAAAGTGTTTTCTAAATATACCTTTAATGTGGTTTTAAGTAATTTTAATTCATATTGAAACGTGTCCTCAAAAGGTCTTACAAAATCAGGAAGTAAATTAAGACCGTAAATAGGGTCTTTTTTGTAATCAATCCAAGTTAATAATACTTTTTCATGTGGATAATCACCTAGGTTTTTGGTAATAAATTGTGCAACTCGATCGGATGCTAATGCCACTTCAGTAGGTTCTAGATTTTCAGTATCAATATTTGATTCAATATTAAAAAAATCTGTCTCAACTGTCTTGTAATCGTTGTTTTGTACTAGAGATAATTTAGAGTTTATTCTATTTTCACCTTTAAAAGTAGTGGTTGTAACAGTTCCAACTTCATTATTTAAAATATTTAATTCAGATATTGGCGTAAAATTATTTGGATAGGTAAGTTTAAGGGTAATATTTGCAGGTTCTACAAATAAATCTTCTAAATCTTTATTACTGTAGTAATGCCAAGATCCATCAAACACAGCAGGCGTAATATACCAAAAGCGTAGGTTGTAATCACCAAAGTCATTGACACCATATCTTGTAAATTTATTATGAGGTATTTGAACAATATAGGTAAGTGTAATATTATAAGATTGATTGGGTTGTAAAGGTGTGTTAAGAGCTACCTTAATAACATCTGGGTGTTTAGCTAAACGTTCAAAAAACGTGGTTTGATTAGATTGTTTAATACTAGTTAATGCAGTAAAACCACGATCTTCATTATTTGCAAAATGAAACGTTGTTTTAAACTCATCTGCAAAACGCTCGGCAAGTGGAGTGGTTTTTGAAGAATAGCTATGACTCCAATCGTTTAAATAGATGGTGTCTAAAACCGTATTACTATTATTTTTATATTGTATAATTTGCGTTACGTTTATGCTATTTTTTTTAGTATCAAAAACAGCCTCAATGTCAATAGTATTTTGGCTTAAAGCCGAAATACTAAATAGTATAAAACAAATAAAAATATAATAGTTTAGCTTCAATTGACTTTTACAAACTTTAAAGGTTGAACATTAATATTGTTAAGTGAAATGTAATATATTCCGTTTGATAAATACGAAATATCAACGTTAATAGTTTTGTCGTTTATAAAAATTGTTTTTACAACTTGACCTAACGTGTTGTAAATCTTTAGGTTATTGTCGTTTTTAAGCGATGCGTTAATTTTTAAATTTAATAAACTTGAAACCATATTGGATCCAATGATCTCGAAAACTGGTTTTTTAACTACCACATCAGGTACGTTTAAAAAGTTTTGATTGGTTTCAATATTTAAAGTAACGGGAAGATGGTCGCTAAAATTGTGTAAAGACTCTCTAATACTTTCTGAAAACAAAACACCAGAACAATCGCTACTATTTATTGCGCTATTCCAGCAATTTGGGTTGTTATTGTTACCATATACTTGATAACTATTTGGTGTAAATTGTAATTCCGGATTATTAGTTAAAGAAGTACTAGTTAGTATAAAGTCAAACCTGTCATCAAAACCTCCTGTAGTACCACCAAGTCCTGTTGCTGTCCTTGTAGACTGTGTAAAAACATCTACATAACTTTGGTTATTGTGCCAACTACCCATCCTGTTTGCTGGATCTATAAAGGTGATATTGTTTGTAGGATTGATAAACTCTTGAAAAGCAGGTTCGGAATTTGTGTACACATTAAAATCTCCTGCTAATAAAAAATAATCATTACTTGAAAAAGTGGATAAGTAAGTTGTTAAATCCTGAGCCATTTGAAAACGTAATTGCTGATTTGCAGTACCACTTGATGCTTTTAAGTGACACACAATCACGTTTAAATATATTGGGTCTGTGTCCTGAGTAAGTGTGTTTAACTTTAATTGATAATGATTAAAGTCTCGGTAAATTGTAGTGACTTGATTTTGTCCTTCTAAACTAAACTTAGAACTGTCAAAATAAATTAAGTTTTGTAAATCGTTTTGGTCTCCTAAATTATTATCACTAGAGTTAAGTACAAAATTAGCCATTTGATAATTGACATTAATGCTTTGTTGCATCATGTTTAAAATAGCATTTGCTCCAGAGCTATTATTAAGCTCACAAACCATAAAAAGATCTGGCTGATAATTGGATAATATAATGTCTAGCTCGTCTAAGCGATCACTAGCAGGCTCTTGAAGCGGAAAGTTTAATAAATTATAAAACATAGTTTTAAAGGTGTCTTGTGCATAGACACCTGAAAAACTAAGTAGTATTAATAAGTATAATGTTTTTTTTATCATTAACTGTTTTAGAAATTAGGACTTAATCCATAATCCTTATAGAAGTTGTCTAAAATATCTACAACCTCTTCAGCAGAATCGACTAAATGTATTAAATCTAAGTCACCTTCGCTAATATTTGCAAAACTATCTAAAAGGGTAGTTTTAACCCATCCCATTAAACCTTCCCAAAAGTCAGTACCTACAAGTATAATTGGGAATTTTTCAATTTTATTAGTTTGTATTAACGTAATGGCTTCAAACAATTCGTCTAAAGTTCCAAATCCACCAGGCATTACTACAAATCCTTGGCTGTATTTAACAAACATTACTTTTCTAACAAAAAAGTAGTCAAAGTCTAAACTTTTATCAGAATCGATATATGGGTTGTCATGTTGCTCAAACGGTAATTCAATATTTAATCCAACAGATGTACCACCTGCTAAATGTGCACCTTTATTACCAGCTTCCATTATACCAGGTCCACCACCTGTAATTACACCATATCCAGCATCGACTATTTTTGAAGCTATATTTTCTGCTAATTTGTAATATTTATGGTCAGGCTTAGTACGTGCTGAACCAAAGATTGAAACAGAAGGTCCTATGGCGCTCATCTTTTCAAAACCATTTACAAATTCTCCCATGATTTTAAAAATCGCCCAAGAATCATTTGTTTTTTTCTCATTCCAACCTTTTGGATGTTTTTCTTCTCTCATTATATAACTGTTTATTTTCTATTTATTAGTGTTTAAATATTGGTCTATTGTAAATGTAATTCATTCCCAATATTATTTTAATTCTTTCTTTAAAAATTTAGCTGTGTAGCTCTTTTTATGCTTAGCAACTACTTCTGGAGTACCTTCTACAATAACTTGTCCACCACCTTTACCGCCTTCATATCCAATATCAATAATATGATCTACGGTTTTAATGACATCTAAATTATGTTCTATAATTAACACTGTGTTTCCTTTGTCTGCTAATTTGTTTAATACAATCATTAACACTCTAATATCTTCAAAATGAAGACCTGTAGTTGGTTCGTCTAATATATAAAAGGTGTTACCAGTGTCGCGTTTACTTAACTCTGTAGCCAATTTTATACGTTGTGCTTCTCCACCAGATAGCGTTGTGCTTTGTTGTCCCAAGGTAATGTAACCTAATCCAACATCTTTAATTGTTTTTAGTTTTTTATGAATTTTAGGAATGTTTTCAAAAAAGTCAACCCCTTCATTAATGGTCATGTCTAAAACATCACTTATGCTTTTTCCTTTATATCTAATCTCTAAAGTTTCGCGATTAAAACGTTTACCTTGACAAGTTTCACACTCGACATACACATCAGGTAAAAAATTCATTTCAATAACACGTAAACCACCACCTTTACAGGTTTCGCAACGTCCTCCTGCAACATTAAAGCTAAAACGTCCAGGTTTATAACCACGTATCATGGCTTCTGGTATTTTAGCAAAAAGGCTACGGATTTCGTCAAATGTTTTGGTGTAAGTTGCAGGATTACTTCTTGGTGTACGACCAATTGGCGATTGATTAATATCAATAACTTTATCTATATGCTCTAAACCTTTTATGCTTTTATAAGGCATTGGTTTTTTTACACCATTAAAATAATGTGCATTTAAAATAGGGTAGAGTGTCTCGTTAATTAAAGTAGATTTTCCGCTACCAGAGACACCTGTCACACCAATCATTTTAGCTAATGGAAATTTAACTGACACATTTTTTAAATTGTTTCCTGTACAGCCTTTAAGCTCTAAAAAGTGTCCATTCCCTTCGCGTCGTTTTTTTGGTATTTCAATTTCTCTTTTACCATTTAAATATTCTGCAGTAAGTGTTTTTTCTTTTAATAGCTGTTTAGGTGTCCCTTGACTAATAATTTCTCCTCCATGTTTACCAGCTCTTGGACCAATATCTATAACATGGTCTGCACGCTCAATCATGTCTTTATCATGCTCTACAACAATAACAGAGTTACCAATATCACGTAAAGACACTAAGCTATTAATTAGTTTTTCGTTATCACGTTGGTGTAACCCAATACTGGGTTCATCTAATATATACAGTACACCAACTAATTGTGATCCAATTTGCGTTGCTAATCTAATACGTTGTGCTTCTCCACCAGATAACGATTTAGAGCTTCGGTTTAAAGACAAGTAGTCTAAACCAACATCTAATAAAAACTGAAGTCTGGCACTAATTTCTTTTATAATTTCTTCAGCAATTTTGACTTGTTTTTCAGTCAAATACTGAGGTAATGTTTTAAACCATTTAGCTAATTCACTTATATCTTGATTAGCTAATTCGGCAATATTTTTACCATTTACTTTAAAGTATAACGACTCTTTTTTTAGTCTAGCACCTTCACAGACAGGACATTCAATTTTGTCCATATAGTCTTTAGCCCAACGTTTTAAAGAAGTTGATTCAGCATTTTTGTATTGATTTTCAATAAAGTTAGCAACACCTTCAAAGTCTATTTTATAGTCTCTGGTTATGCCTAAAGTTTTACTTTCAACCGAAAATTTTTCATTACCACCAAACATAATTACTTGTTTAGCTTCTTGTGGTATTGATTTATATGGATCGCTTAATTTAAAATTATAGCGTTCTGCAATGGTTTCAAATTGTTTAAAAATCCAGCTCTTTTTTTCAGGACCATGAGGCGCCAAAGCACCTCCTTTTATGGATAAAGTATCGTCTGGAACAATCTTTTTTTCGTTAACCTGATATAATGTTCCAATCCCATTACAATTATCGCAAGCACCTTTAGGCGAGTTAAACGAAAAATTATTAGGTTCTGGATTTGGGTAAGAAACACCAGAAGTTGGACACATTAAACTACGACTAAAATAGCGTGCTTCCTGAGTGTCTTGGTCAATAACCATCAACACATCATCACCATGATACATGGCTGTATTAATACTTTCGGTTAAACGTTTGTCATTATCAACACCATCATCAATTTTAAGTCTATCAATTACAATTTCAATGTCATGGTTTTTGTAACGATCCAACTTCATACCTTTAACTAAATCCTTGATTTCGCCATCAGTACGCACTTTTACAAAGCCTTGTTTAGCAATTTGCTCAAATAACTCGCGATAATGTCCTTTTCTAGAACGTACCACAGGAGCTAAAATGTTTATACGCTTGCCTTTATAGCTTTCGGTGATTAATTCTTTAATCTGCTCATCACTGTAGCTTACCATTTTTTCGCCTGTATTATAGCTGTAAGCATCACTACCTCTAGCATATAAAAGACGTAAAAAATCATAAATCTCAGTAATAGTTCCAACCGTTGATCTTGGAGATTTACTAGTTGTTTTTTGCTCAATAGCAATTACAGGAGATAATCCATCAATTTTATCAACATCAGGACGCTCTAAACTACCTAAAAATTGTCTCGCGTAAGCAGAAAACGTTTCGATATAACGACGTTGTCCTTCAGCATAAATGGTGTCAAATGCTAATGACGATTTACCACTACCAGATAAACCAGTAATCACAACTAGTTTTTCGCGAGGAATGGTCACATCAATATTTTTAAGGTTATGTGCTCTGGCACCTTTAACCTCTATGTTTTCTTCAAAATTACTCATAGCATTTAAGTGTTTTTGCCCAGAAATAGACAAAGCTGTAAAGATACGCATTTTGTATTTCTTTTAGAAATAGTGTTTGTTAGGATTTTATTAATTATCACTATTTTTGAAATTATAAAAAAAACGATAATGGAAATATTAGGAATAGGCTCTAGAATTAACCATCCAGAACACGGAAAAGGAGTAGTAACTAACATTGATAGTAAAAATTATTGGGTTACTTTTATTGAAAATGGATTAGAAACCATTGCTTTAAATGATGATTTTGAAGTTATTGAAGCTGCAGAAAATGAGGTAGACACTATTAGTCTTTTTGATGTAGAAAGTAGCTTGGTTAGAATACTTAAAAAATATAGCGATGTCTCGGAAATTGTGTCAATTGGCGACAAGTGGAAAGGAGGCATCTTAGAATTAAAACCAGCTGACAGTAACTTAAAAAGTAAAGTAATAAAAATTGAAGACTTTTTTCATAAAATTACTATGGTTAGAGACCGATTGAGAGTGATGGAACAAAAAGTTAACTCTAGCAATCTAGAACCATCAGAGAAAGTGGATATACAACAATACATAACCCGAATTTATGGAAGCTTAACCACTTTTAATGTGTTATTTAAGTCTAAAGAACAGCAATTTGTAGGTCAAAAAAGTAAGTAGCAAAACTTGCTTTTAATTTTTGGTAGTCAGTAGTTATCGTTTTAATGTTAGTCAAAGGATAGCTACTGCTTATGTTATTTAGTGCCTTTAACGTCTCCTATATCAAAACCAAAAAATAATAATTGATGGTTGGTAGGTAACTCTGCTTTAGACTCGGTTGTTTTCCAATCACTCCATGTGGCTTCCAAACCTCCAATAGGTAAAATATCAACCCACATTTTAAATTTTGTAGGTTTATAATTGTCATCTAAAATCCATAAATAAGAATCTCCAGGAGTAGAGCCTCCTTTAGAGTAAGTCACCATTAAAGCATCTTTACCATTATGCTTAACAATGCTTCTAGACGTACCATGGTCAAATACTTTATATGGTGCAACTAACCAAAAGGAATCGTTGTTAAAGTAGTCTGTTGCTGTTTGGATAAGTGCTTCCTTCTCTTTAGTATTAACGTCTTGCTTGTTTATAAAAACTTGACTTTTAGACGGATTGTTAAGGTCTAATATTACCTTGTTTTTTTTCCAATAGACTTCACAGCTATTCTCTTTTTTATTCCATTTGTAGTGGTGTTTTTGGCTAAAGGTCCATTCTAAATTATTAGTAGCTTTGTACGCGTCAGCGTTTAAAGATATTAGCATTTTATGTGCTAAAATATCAGCTTTTTCTGTTTGATTACCAATAGGTAAATCTTCGTTATATTTAAAGTAAACAAATCCAAAAAACAGCAAACTTGGTAATGTAAAAAAGATGATTACACCAGCTATTATTTTTAGTACTTTTTTAAGTTTCATTTTGTAAAAATTATTTTGTTTTAAATTTAGTAGACTGTTTAAAATCCAATAGCAGTGTCATCACCACGCTTATCTGCACCACCTTCTAATTGACCATTATCTAAAACTAAGATGCCATCTACTTTACCAATAACGTCAGCATTTTTTTCGGTAATGGAATAGCCTTTTTGCTGTAATTGAAGGACTAGATCTTTTGAGAAAGAGTTAGGTTCCATTCTAATTTGGTCAGGTAACCATTGATGATGAAATCTGGGAGCATTTACAGCTTCTTGCATGGTCATATCATATTCATGCACGTTTAAAATAGTTTGCATTACAGATGTTATTATTGTGGATCCTCCAGGAGTCCCTAAAGTCATATATAGTTTGTCGTTTTTTTCTACAATCGTTGGCGTCATAGAGCTTAACATACGCTTTTCTGGTAAGATGCTATTAGCTTCTGCACCAATTAATCCATACACGTTAGGCGTTCCAGGTTTGCTGGAAAAATCATCCATCTCGTTATTAAAGAAAAACCCTAATTCTGGACTATATAATTTTGAACCATAACCAGAATTTAAGGTGGTTGTCACAGCTATAGCATTACCAAATTGATCAACGATGGAGTAGTGCGTGGTCTCATCACTTTCAATAATATCAACTTTTCCATGAGAAATGGTACTAGAAGGTGTCGCTTTTTCAAAGGTGAAGTCAGCCATTCTGTTTTTTAGGTAAGCATCACTTAACAATTGGTCATGAGGTATTGTAACAAAATCTGGATCTCCTAAATAAAAACTACGGTCTGCGTACGCACGTCGCTCAGCTTCGGTAATAACCTGAATACTTTTAAGACTATTGTGCCCAAATTCATCTAAATTAAAATCTTCAATTTGCTTTAGTATTTGAGCTAAACAGATACCACCACTTGAAGGAGGTGACATGGATATAATATTTAAATTATCGTATTCAAATGTAATAGGTTTACGCCATATGGCTTGATAACTTGCTAAGTCGTCAACCGTAATTACGCCACCATTAGCTTGTATAAAGCTTGCTAATTTTTTAGCGGTTTTACCTTTATAAAATTCGTCACGACCATTTATCATTATAGCTTCAAGTGTTTTTGCTAAGTTTGGTTGTTTAATGGTGTCTTTTTCAATCCAATTTTTTGTGAATAATATTTCGCTTTTATTGACTGCTAAAAAAGCTTCTTTTTTTTCTTCTAATACAGCTTGATCTTTTTGTGAGACCACAAAACCACGATTTGCTAAATCAATGACAGGTTGCATAATGTCTTGTATAGGTAAAGAACCAAATTTTTCGTGCACTTCAAATAATCCTGCGATTGTACCAGGCACACCAACAGCAAGTCCACCTTGAGTACTTAGATTAGGAATAATATTTCCTAAACTGTCTAAATACATATTTTTGGTTGCTAGCTTTGGTGCCTTTTCGCGATAATCCAATGCGCCAATGCTACCATCCTCCAACCGATAAACCATAAAACCACCACCACCAATATTGCCAGCATAAGGGTAGCAAACAGCTAATGCTAAATCTGTCGCTATCATGGCGTCAAAGACGTTTCCACCTTGTTTTAAAATAGCAGTTCCAATTTTAGATGCTTCTTCTCTTGCAGAAACAACCATAGCCTGTTTGGTAATTAATCCACGTTTGTTGTTGTTTTTACAACTAAAAAAAGTAATACAAATTACAAAAAGTATGGCTAAATTTTTCATTGGTCCTTAGTTTGTAAAGTCTCTAATGTTTGTTTGGTAAAAGTGATAAGCTCATCAAAAAAGCTAGTAAATTCTGTTTCAAATTCACTATAAAATTCTTCTAATTCATTGACAGCTAAATTCATTTTAGAACGGTTTTTAGTACGTCTATTCATGCCTTCCAATACTTTTGTTATTCCCTCAATGGACGCATAGCTTAGCAGCCAATTGTCTGCTAAAAGATGAGGCATCATTTTTTGAATTCGGGAAGGTAAGATTTCAAAATTATTTTCAAGCGTATCGTAAAAGTCATCCACATAGTCTGCTAAAGGCACGTCTGAGTATTTTGACCAGTTTTTTGCTAAATAATGGTCGTATAAAATATCGACTATCACACCAGAATAATGTCCATAATTTTTGTGTAGTCGTTTGGTACTTTTTCTTACTGTAGGATGTGCATCCGTAAAAGTGTCGATTTGTCTATGTAATAAAATGCCAATTTGGATGTCTTGTGGGTAATCTTTATATTTTTTTCCTCTTATACCATCTGCTATAAAGTTACCAATGGTAATCATTTTGTCGTTTCCGGAAAGATAAATGTGTGCTAGAAAATTCATCTTATAAATATATGTATTTTTACCCTGTAAATTTTATAATTTGAAGCGATTACCCAATTTAGATGTATTACGGTTTGTGTTAGCCACATTGGTTGTGTTTTTTCATTTACCACAATTGTGTCGTAATCAAGGACTTCCGTACTTTTTGGATGCACCTATATTTAATCGAGGAGTAGAAGCAGTATATATGTTTTTTGTATTAAGTGGTTTTTTAATAATTAAAACTATTTATAGTAGTAAACAGCGCGATGCTTTTTCTATACGTAAATTTTACATGCGTCGTGTATTACGGATATTTCCGTTATATTATTTGGTAGTCATTTTTGGTTTTATGTTTTATTGGATTATTTTACCAGAATTAGAAATACCATTTGCAAATAATTATCCTTTATGGGATGGTTTATTATTGTCTATGTTTTTTTTACCCAATGTATTTGCTAAGCTTTACATGCCTGGAGGGATATTGGAGGTGTTGTGGTCTATTGGTATTGAGGAGCAATTTTATATTATAGTTGCTCCAGCTTTATTTTTGGTAAATAAAAATAGGGTTTTACAATTTTTAATAGGACTAACAGGTTTGTACTTTTTAATATTTCATTTAAGCCTTTTTAGTTTTCTTAAAAGTTTTAAAATGGTTTTTTTCTTTTTGTTTTTTGGCGGAATTGTAGCAGTTTTAGAAGAAAAAAAGAAGCTTCAGTTTTTTAAAAATAATAAGATTTACCCAATAATAATAGGCGTTTTGGTATTGTTGTATTTTGTAACAGATATATTTCATTCAACAGACACTTATATATTTAACCTAATAACTATGGTGTTATTTGGGATGTTTATCCACACGATAGCGTATAATAATCTAGGGGTTAACATCCAAAATAAATCACTCAATTACTTAGGGCAAATATCTTATGGATTATATATGTTTCATGTAATCGCATTAAACGCTGTAGTTTTCTTATTTTTGAAGCTACAAATAGATACAATTTTTAATGACTGGTTAACAATAGTTTTAATTTATATGTTAACTTTTGCATTTACTATTATAATGGCACATCTGTCTTATAAATATTTTGAAACCTATTTTTTAAAATTAAAAAACAAATTTAGAGAATGACACTTATAAAATCTATATCAGGAATTAGAGGAACAATTGGAGGAGCAGTTGGTGATAATTTAACACCAATAGATGCAGTAAAATTTGCATCAGCTTATGGTACTTGGCTAAAACAACAACGCGACAAAACGGATTATAAAGTGGTCGTTGGTCGTGACGCACGTTTATCTGGAGACATGATTCAAAACTTGGTAATGAATACATTAGTAGGATTAGGTATTCAAGTTGTGGACTTAGGTTTATCAACAACACCAACAGTTGAGATTGCAGTGCCAATGGAACATGCAGATGGTGGGATAATATTGACTGCCAGTCATAATCCAAAACAATGGAATGCTTTAAAATTATTAAATGCTAAAGGTGAATTTTTAGATGGTGCAGAAGGACAGAAAATTTTAGAGATTGCAGAGTCTGATAGCATGACTTTTGCTGAAGTTGATGATTTAGGAGAGATTACTAAAAATGATGCTTATATAGACATACATATTGATGAGGTTTTAGAATTGGAATATGTAAACCAAAAAGCAATAGAAAACGCAAATTTTAAAGTAGTTGTGGATGGTGTAAATAGTACAGGAGGAATTGCAATACCTTTATTGTTGGAGCGTTTAGGTGTTGAGGCAGTAAAATTATATTGTGATCCAACAGGTCATTTTCCGCATAATCCAGAACCGTTAAAAGAGCATTTAGGAGATTTGTCTAACGAAGTTAAAAAGCATAATGCCGATTTTGGAATTGTTGTCGATCCAGATGTTGATCGCTTAGCTTTTATGGATGAAAATGGCGAAATGTTTGGTGAAGAGTACACTTTAGTTGCATGTGCTGACTGGGTTTTAAGTCAAAATCCAGGTAATACGGTAAGCAACATGAGCTCAACCAGAGCGTTGCGTGATGTGACTGAAAAACATGGAGGTACATATGAAGCTTCTGCAGTTGGAGAGGTTAATGTAGTTACTTTAATGAAAAAAAATAATGCAGTTATTGGAGGAGAAGGTAATGGCGGAATTATATATCCAGATTCACATTATGGACGTGATGCATTAGTTGGTGTTGCTTTATTTTTAAGTTTGTTAGCCGAAAGAAAATTAAGTGTTAGTGAACTTAGAAAAACTTACACAAGCTATTTTATGAGTAAGAAAAAAATAGAATTAACGCCAACTTTGGATGTTGATGCTATTTTAAAAGCTATGGAAGATAAATACAGCAATGAAAATTTAACAACCATTGATGGTGTTAAAATAGACTTTGCAGAAAGTTGGGCACACTTACGAAAAAGTAACACAGAGCCAATAATTAGAATTTACACAGAAGCTAAAAGTCAAACAGAAGCAGATAGTCTAGCAGATAAAATTATTTCAGAAATCAAGGAAATTGCTAATATTTAGTATTTTTATTTAACAAGTAGTTAGTTATGCACGTTACAAAAGCGCAAAGAACAGAGAAATCAGAATTAGAAGCTTATTTTTCTAAATTTAGACAGCATATTGTAGGTATAAATCAAGAGTTTGAATCGCCTTATGGATTACAAAAAATGGTCTATACAGATTGGACAGCTTCTGGACGTTTATATAGACCAATTGAAGATAAACTATTAAATCAATTTGGACCTTTTGTAGCTAATACACATACCGAAACTACTGTGTCTGGAACAGCCATGACAAACGCTTATCATAAAGCTAGGCAGATTATTAAAGGACACGTTAATACTAATGCAGACGACGTTTTAATTGTAGCAGGAAACGGAATGACAAGTGTAGTCAATAAGTTTCAGCGTATTCTAGGATTAAAAATTCCAGAAAACTTAAAAAGATTTACAACTATTCCTGACGAGATTCGTCCTGTGGTATTTGTAACACATATGGAGCATCACTCTAACCACACATCTTGGTTAGAAACTATGGCTAAAGTGGAGGTTATTCCTGCAGGAGAAGATGGGTTATTTAGCTTGAGTAATCTTGAAATATTATTAGAACAATATAAAGATTGTCCACTTAAAATAGCTTCAGTAATAGGAGGAAGTAATGTCACAGGAATTGAGACGCCTTACCATCAAATTGCAAAATTAATGCATAAAAATGGAGGTGTATGCTTTGTGGATTTTGCATGTTCTGCACCTTACGTAAATATTAATATGCATCCAGAAGATGAAGACGAAGCTTTAGATGCTATATTCTTTTCGCCTCACAAATTTTTAGGAGGTCCTGGTACTTCTGGTGTTTTAGTTTTTAATAAAAAACTATATAAAAACATGATACCTGATTGTCCAGGAGGAGGTACTGTTAGTTGGACAAATCCTTGGGGAGAACATAAATATATTGACAATATAGAAGATCGAGAAGATGGTGGTACTCCAGGTTTTTTACAAACTATAAAGACTGCTTTGGCCATAAAGTTAAAGGAGCAAATGGGAGTAAAAAATATGTTAGATAGAGAGCATGAGTTGCTAAACCAAGTATTTTCTAACTTGGATCATGTAGATAATATTAAAATATTAGCAGGAGATCAAAAAAAACGATTAGGAGTGGTTTCCTTTTACATCGATAACTTACATTTTAATTTAGGCGTAAAATTATTAAACGACAAATTCGGAATTCAAACACGTGGTGGTTGTAGTTGTGCAGGTACTTATGGCCATTATTTATTACATGTAGACCAAGAGCAATCACATAGTTTGGTTAATGAGATATCATTAGGTGATTTAATTCGTAAGCCAGGTTGGATACGTATGTCAATACACCCAACAACAACCTGTAATGAAATAGATTATGTGTGCGAAAGTTTAATAGCTTTAGCAGAAAACCATGAAGAATGGGCTAAAGACTATGAATACAATAAAGCAAATAACGAGTTTATCCATAAAACGTTTGTACCTAAAAACGATGTAAGAGTCAATGATTGGTTTCAGCTTTAATTAAAAAACGAATTAGATTTACTAAAATTAATCAGTTTGTCGTTAAAAAAAAACACTCACAACTTTAAAAATTGTGAGTGTTTTTTTTATTTAAAATCCTCAGGGGTTTTATCACGATGTTTCCATCGTTTATGCGTCCATAAATAATATTGAGGTGCTTCGTGTATTTGTTTTTCTACTAATTTAAAAAAAGCATCAGTAATCTCGTAGTCCTTAAAGTCGTTTGGTTTTTCAGCTAAAGTGGTAAAAGTGGTTTGGTAGTAACCTCTTTTAATTCGTTTTACAGCAAAATATACAACAGCCATATCCAATTGCTTAGCTAAAAGTTCGGCTCCTGTATGAGCAGGTACGTTAATACCCATAAATTCTAACCAATGGTGAGCTTTCCAAGGTTTTGGACTTTGGTCAGATACAAAACCATTTATAGTTAGTTCGCCATTATTTTTTGCACGTAGTAAGGTGCTAAAGGTTTCTTTGGTGGTAATTAAATGAGAATTATATTTGGCTCTAATACGTTTAACTAGTTTGTCAAAATATTTATTTTCTAACTTTTTATATACTGCATAACCTTTGTGATTTACATGGTTTTGTAATATAAAAATCCATTCCCAACTTCCATAGTGCGCACACATTAACACAATACTTTTATTAGATTTACTGTATTGATTAACTTCTTCAATGTTAGGAAAAGTCATGCGTTTCATCATTTGCTTTTCTGTAATAGTTAAAGACTTTATAGCCTCTACAACCATATCACATAAGTGATGATAGAATTTTTTTCTTATGTCTTTAATTTCGTCCTCAGACTTATCAGGGAAAACTAGGTTTAAATTCTCTTTAACCGTTTTTTTTCTGTAGCCAATGATGTAATAGATTAAAAAATATAAACCATCAGAAAATGCATATAAAAGCCTAAACGGAAGTATAGAAATTAACCATAAAAAAGGATAAATTAAAATATAAGCTAATAATTGCATGAATACTTGTTAATTTTGCGAGAGCAAATATATGCTATATTTGATATAAAGTTAAACTAGACAATGGGTAATTTAAATTTAATAACTATAATAATAATTGCAGCTAATGTTATTATCTCTTACAAAGGGTTTGAAGATTATAGTTTTTTTGAAAAATATAAATTTAATGTTGGTGCTATAAAAAGAGGTGAGCAGTTTAGAATATTTAGTTCTGGATTTTTACATGTTAATCCACAGCACTTGCTGTTTAACATGATTACGCTTTACTTTTTTGCTTGGTTGGTCATTGTTAGGATTGGCGAAACTAAATTTATAATCATCTATTTAGTTAGTTTAGTAGCAGGAAGTTTACTGTCTTTAGTGTTTAATAAAGACAATTACCATTACAGTGCAGTTGGAGCTAGTGGAGCAGTAATGGGTGTTATTTATTCTGCTATTTTGTTTGATCCTTGGATGGAAATTAATTTTATAATTCCAGGGTGGGTTTTTGGTATAGGATATTTATTGTATTCTATTTACGGAATGAAAAAACAGATAGGTAACATTGGTCACGATGCCCATTTTGGAGGTGCTGTAGGAGGTTACATTACAACGCTTATTATTGCACCTTGGTTGTTACAAACTGACTTAACAATGGTGTTGGTTTTAGCCTTACCAATTGTAGTATTATTTGTTATGCAAAAATTAGGTAAAATTTAGTTAGTTAAAATTTCTGCAATCTTATCTTCTAAAGCTTTTCCGCGTAAGTTTTTAGCAATAATTTTTCCATCACCATCTAAAATGTATGTTGCAGGAATAGATCTTACACCATATGCTACAGCGATTGGTTCTTGCCATCCCTCTAAACTAGAGACGTGTTTCCAGGTTAATTGGTCTTGTGCAATTGCTTTTAACCAGCGGTCTTCTTGTCCTTTTTTATCTAGAGATATTCCAACAATTTCTAAACCTTTGTCGTGGTATTGATTGTACATTCTAACTACATTTGGGATTTCGCGTCTGCAAGGACCACACCAGCTAGCCCAAAAATCCAATACAATTACTTTAGCGTCAACATCATTTAAAGATAGGTCTTTGCCTTCAGGAGTTTTGGATGTAAATGTTGGAGCATAATCACCAATTTCGGTACCAAAAACAAGTGGTTTTGAAGGTTCTTGTTTACAAGAAAAACTTAATGTTGCAACTAGTAAAAGTAGTATGTATGGTTTCATGATTTAAATATTTCTTACAAATATAAAATATATAAATTGAATATTTTATGTCTATTTTTGCATTATGATTTATAACGATACAATTGTAGCATTAGCAACCGCTTCAGGAGCAGGAGCAGTAGCCATTATTAGGTTATCTGGTAAGGATGCTATAGCTATTGCAGACCGCTGTTTTGAGTCTGTAAAAAGTAATAAAACACTTTTAAACCAAAAAACACATACCATACATTTAGGGCATATTGTTGATGACAAGCGTACTATAGATCAAGTTTTGGTTTCGGTTTTTAAAAATCCAAACTCGTATACAGGTGAAGACGTTGTAGAGGTGTCTTGTCATGGTTCTATTTATATTCAGCAAGAAATTATTCAATTATTTTTAAGAAATGGTTGTAGAATGGCTAATGCTGGAGAGTTTACTTTACGTTCATTTTTAAATGGGAAATTAGATTTAAGTCAAGCAGAAGCTGTGGCAGATTTAATTTCTAGTGATAATGAAGCGTCACATCAAATTGCGATGCAACAAATGCGTGGTGGTTTTTCTAGCGAAATAGCTAAATTAAGAGCAGAATTAATGAATTTTGCTTCGTTAATAGAATTAGAATTAGATTTTGCAGAAGAGGATGTGGAGTTTGCAGATCGTACGCAATTTCAAGCTTTAGTTGAAAAAATCACCTTTGTTTTAAAACGATTGATAGACAGTTTTGCTGTAGGAAATGTTATTAAAAACGGAATTCCTGTTGCTATTGTAGGAGAACCAAATGTAGGAAAGTCAACCCTTTTAAATGCGCTTTTAAATGAAGAAAGAGCAATTGTAAGCGATATTGCTGGTACAACTAGGGATACTATTGAAGACGAGTTAGTTATTGATGGTATAGGCTTTAGGTTTATTGATACTGCAGGAATTAGAGAAACTAAGGATGTTGTTGAAAGTATTGGAATAAAGAAAACCTTTGAAAAAATGGAACAAGCGCAAGTGGTTGTGCTTCTTTTTTCTGCAGAAGAATTTAAAACTGAAAGTAAAAGACTTAAGGTAGAAATCGAAAAAATTAAAAATAGATTTCCATTAAAGCCACTTTTGATTATTGCCAATAAAGTTGATACTTTAAATTCGGAAGAATTAGATCGACTAAAGCTTCAGTTTGAAAATGTCCATTTACTATCCGCAAAATCTGGTCTTGGAGTAGAGGAGTTAAAAGCAAAACTTATTGGTTTTGTAAGCACAGGAGCACTTCGTAATAACGAAACAATTGTTACTAATACAAGGCATTATGACTCATTATTAAAAGCTTTTGAAGAAATACAGAAAGTAAAATATGGTTTAGAGTCTGGTTTGTCGGGTGATTTATTGGCGATAGATATTAGACAAGCGCTGTACCATTTTGGCGAAATTACTGGTGAAATCACTAGTGATGATTTACTAGGTAATATTTTTGCTAATTTCTGTATTGGGAAGTAACTTACTTTCTTTTATTTGTTAATCCCTTGTTATTATTGACTTTATAGTAATTTATCTTCTTTTATTTGTTGCTTATTTACTCTTTTTTGATTAAATTTGTTGTGTATCTGTTGCCTAAAATACGGATTTGTTGCCCAAATCTGTTGGCGAAGATACTGGCGAAATGATGCACCATAACGCACCACGTTGCACCATTACGCTACATAAAGCACCATTTATGAGCAGTAATTTATTCATTCCTAAAACTTGTAAGCATTGCGGTAATGCTTTTACAGCACGTACAACAGTTACTAAATACTGTGGTGATACTTGTGCAAAAAGAGCCTATAAAGCACGCAAGCGCAAAGAAAAAATTCAAGCTACTCTTACTGAAGATATACAACAACAAAAAGAAATTGTTGAGGTTCACAATTCTAATGCTGTAAATAACAAAGATTTTTTAAGTGTTACAGAAGCCTCACAACTTATTGGCGTGAGTAGATGGACCATTCAAAGAATGATACAACAAGGACGTTTAAAAGCAGTTCCTTTTGGTAGAAAGCGTATTGTGGCCAGATGGCAAATAGAAAACCTCTTTAATTAATTCCATTATGAAAGTAACATTAAGACAACGCAAAAAGAATAATAAGATTAGCCTGTATTTAGATTACTATCATAAAGGCAAACGTAAAACTGAATACTTGCGTTTATACCTTACACCAAATCCTAAAACCAAAACGGAAAGAGAGGTCAACAAGAAAACCAAGCAATTGGCTGAAACTATTTGTGCTCAAAGACAGATTGAAATTCAAAACGGTATTTATGGCTTTCAAGATATTGAAAAGCTAAAAGGCAGTTTTATTACTTACATCACAGCTTTAGCAGAAAAGAAGAATACAAGCTCTGGCAATTATGGGAATTGGAATAGTATGCTAAAACATTTAAAAAAGTTTTGTCCAACAGATGTTAGTTTTCAAGATATAGACAAATCGTTTGTTGAACGTTTCAAAGAGTATTTAGATAAAGATGCAATAGGTAGAGCAGGTAAGCAACTGTCTCAAAATTCTAAATATTCGTATTACGGTAAATTTTCAGCTGCATTAAAACAAGCGGTCAAGGATGGCATATTAAAAGTAAATCCTGCAAATGGTGTAGAGTATTTTAAACAAGGTGAACCTCAACGAGAATTTTTAACGCTTGATGAATTACAAAAGGCAGTTAATACAGAATGTGAACTGCCTATTTTAAAGAATGCTTTTATTTTTTCAGCTTTAACCGGATTACGTTGGTCAGATATTGAAAAACTAATATGGTCAGAAATCCAGCACTCAAAAGAAATGGGATATTATATCCGATTTAGGCAAAAGAAAACTAAAGGAGTTGAAACCTTACCAATATCAGACCAAGCAAGAAATCTATTAGGAGAAAAAGGTAATCCAGACGATAAAGTATTTGATGGCTTACATTATAGTGCCTGGTCTAATTTAAAATTACAACAATGGATGATGAAGGCAGGTATTACTAAAACTATTACGTTTCATTGTGCGCGTCATACCTACGCTACCTTACAATTAACTTTGGGTACAGACATATATACTGTATCAAAATTATTAGGTCATAAAGAGTTACGCACTACACAGATATATGCCAAAGTAATTGACGATAAAAAGAAAGAAGCTGCTAACCGTATTCAACTGGATTTATAATGAAAGGAAGTATATTTTCAAGTTTGGTTTCTATAACCAATGGCTTACATAGAGATAATAGACAGGAAAAGGATTTTAAATACCTACTGTCTGATTTTAAATTGAATCCAAAAGCCAATAATGCAGTTTTTAAAGTAAACTTTAAAAAGCCTTTAAATGCGAAAAAAGAATACTATCAAAAGCTAATATTTAATGAAACAGAAAATACAGTAGCATCATTTGCGAAGGAATTTTCTAAAAATGCAACTACACCAGAAAATAAATACACCTATACCATTCTACTTAATAAATTTGATAAGTACTTAAATGACATTTCAACTTATATCAATAAAAGAGGAATAACAGCAGATTTCAACAATGATGACAATTATATCATAAACTACTTAAAAGTATCTGTAATAAGGTTGTATGCTGAACTACAAGAGCAATACGGTCAGTTTTCCGTAAACACAAAATTCTCAATTGCTGAAATTGGAGAAAAATACTTTAATGATGAAACTTTTGATATTAGCCTAATAGAAAAGAGCACTACTAAAAAAGTTGCTACCAAAAAAACATCAATATCTAAAGCAAAACCAAAGACCTCTTTTGGATATAAAAGCAACGACACTTCAACTTTGCTAACTGTGCTCAAACAAATAAATCTAAAAATAGATTTGTTAGATAACCGTACAACTGTTGAACAGTTGCACGAACTCTTATTAGCAAAAGATTTTACCAATACAGAATCGCAAATTTATCTTCAATGCGAGACCACACAATTTAGTTACCTTGTAACGAAACTAAAGCCATTTTTTAATGGTTTTAATCCTACATCAATAGAACGTTCTGAAAAATTTGTTACTAAAACAGATACACCACTAAAGGCGAATAATCTTCACAAAAACAAAGTTCATAATCCTAAAGAAAAGGAAGAAATAGATAAAATCATCCAACAACTGCAATAAAAAACAGTAAGAATAGTAAGAAATCTTACTGTTGTCTTACCCTTGTTTTACACTCTTACTAAAATCGGGAAGCCAATTTTCAACCTTTGTCCTGTTCTTGAAAACCAAGAATGACATTTGGCCAGATGTCCTCATTTATTTAAAACAAAATAAACGATGGACACAAATATCATCGAAAAGTTAGACCGCATTGAAAAACTCTTATTAGAGCAACAAACAATGCAAAAGCAAGTATTAAACTTTAATGAAACTTGCAAGTATTTAGAATTATCACAATCTCACTTGTATAAACTTACAAGTACGGGAACCATTCCACATTATAAACCGAATGGTAAAAAGATTTATTTCCAACGAGAAGAGTTAGACCATTGGTTACTGCGTAACCGTATGGACTCAAGAGACGAAATCGAACAGCAAGCTGCCGATTACCTAATTAAGAAAGGAGCGGTGAAGTTATGACTGAAATAATCGATTTACTCTTAACGCTCTCGCAAGAAATAAAGGACATTAAAGCACGTATCGAATTGTTACGACAATCGAGAGCAGAAGTATTAAAAGATACGTGGATAGACAATCAAGATGTATTACAGACCTTACATATAAGTAAGCGAACACTACAAACTTTAAGAACCAATGGCACTTTGCCTTACAGCAAAGTAAAAGGTAAATTTTACTATAGAGTTGCTGACATTGAGCAGTTGCTTCAAGACAACTACTACAACCATAATTTCAAGCGAGATGGAAATAAGTAGAGAAGCAATTTTAGACAAAACACATTATGGTTTAAAAATCTATGCCTATGTGTTGAGACAGTATTATCCTAATCAAACAGTCCTTTCTGTAAAAGGAAGGGACTGTGGGATAACTCGCAATCCATTTAATGGTGGTAAAGAAACCTTACGGATTCATATTGATGGTGTAATAGCAACACATCGAGATACAGAATTAGAAGCCTTTAAAGGTGATGTATTTGATTTTGCACAATACCATTTTAGAATAACCGATGAAGAAGATTTGTACCGGAAGATAAATCAAGAGTTACATCTAAATTTAGAAGTCAAGGAAAAAGACGAATTGGAATGGTTGAATGAACCAGACGATACCTGGTATGCCAACTGTAGCTTTTTTAAAGCGCCTGTTCGCAATGTGTTTCCCTCGGAAACCTTGCGATTGCATCAAGTGTTTGCATTAATCACAAGTGATAAATACAAAAGCATTACTGAAGAATTAAGAGCAATTACCAATGTAAAAGAAGCACGTAAATTCAAAGCGAATCGCTTTGATTACGTAACACTTTCAGGAACATTTGAAAAACGAAGCGATAACAACTTGATAAAGCATTCTAATTTATTAACCATTGATTTTGACCATTTAGAGAATCTACAAGAGTTAAGAACACAGCTCTTAAATGATGAATATTTTGAAACCGAAATGCTATTCATATCACCATCTGGTGATGGTTTAAAATGGATTATTAGAATAGATATTTCAGAAGTAACACATTCAGAATATTTCACAGCAGTTGCAAATTACATTAAACACAATTATAACATTGAGGTTGACCAGTCAGGTAAAGACGTTTCCAGAGCGTGTTTTTTACCATACGACCCAACAGCCTTTCTACATAAAAGACATCAAGCATTATGACTAAAATATTTAACCCAAAAGATTGGTTGGAAGTTCCTAAAGAGCAACCTCAACCAAAAAGCAACACCGCAACAACTAATGTTGTTGCAGTTGCTGATAACGACATTGAATCCTACATTTCAGCAATCGAGCAATCAGGTACAGACATAACAGGAAGTTATGCCACTTGGCGAGATTTAGGCTTTGCTTTAGCCGAAGAATATGGAGAAATAGGTAGAGATTATTTCCACCGTATGAGTAAAAATTATGCAGGTTACGATGCTAAAGAGTGTGATGCACAATTCGATAAATGCTCAAACGCAAAAGGACACGGAATTACAATTGCTACCTTTTATCACTATGCACATCAGTCAGGTATCAAACCGACTAAACAACAGTATAACAACGAAGTTGCAACAAACGTTGCAACTGTTGTCGATACAGCCAACCAATCAATGCCTACAATACCAGAAACGGTATATGAGAATTTGCCACAGTTTTTACAACAAGTTGTAAATCCTGCTAATGGACAAGAAGAAAAGGACATTTTATTGTTAGGTGCATTAACAGCATTTAGTGCGTGTTTTCCTAAACTCTTTGGTATCTATGACCAACGTAGAGTATTCAGCAACTTATATTTATTTGTAACCGCACCTGCATCTGCAGGTAAAGGAAGACTTAACCAAATTAAAAATTTGGTAGAGCCTGTTCATAAATTAAAACGAGAACAAGCCAAAGTATTAAAGCAGCAATTTCAAACAGAAACTGCTACTTATAATATGAATAAAGGCAAAGATGAAAACTTGGAAAAACCGAGTAAACCGCCAGAGCGAATGCTGTTCATTCCTGCTAACAATAGTGTAACAGGCGTATATCAATTAATTTCTGATAATAAAGGCAGAGGTTTAATTTTTGAAACCGAAGGCGATACATTAGCACAAGCCTTTAAAAGTGATTATGGCAATTATTCCGATGGATTTCGTAAAGCATTTCATCACGAAACCATAAGCTATTATCGTAGAACAGATAGAGAATATGTAGATATTGAGAAACCGTGCTTGTCAACAGTATTATCAGGTACACCTAAACAAGTGGCAACCTTAATACCCAATGCAGAAAATGGGCTATTTAGTCGCTTTATGTTTTACTATATGAATATAAAACCAACTTGGAAAAATGTATTTCAAAATAGTAATAAGTTAGGTTTAGATGATTACTATAACCAATTAGGTAGTGAGTTTTTAGAATTGTACAAAACGCTAAAAAACAACCCAGAGATTGAAATACGATTAACCACAACCCAACAACAGCAATTCAATACGTTCTTTGAATCCTTACAGACCAAATACATCAACCTACAACCCGAAGAGTACATCGCAACAATAAGGCGATTAGGCTTAATTGCGTTTAGGATAATGATGCTATTCACAGCATTCCGAATTATGGAGGATGGTGATGTAAACGCAACTAAAGAATGTGAGGATATAGATTTTGAAAATGCACTAACCATAATTTCAATTTTAGTAAAACACAGTAGTAAAGTATTTAATGATTTACCAATAGAGCAAAAAGCAACAAAACGCTTAAATAGAAAAGAACGCTTTTTAGAAAGTTTGCCAAAGCAATTTAGCAGACAAGAGTATTTAGATTTAGCCACAAAACAAAGCATCCCACACAAAACCGCAGAAGGCTATATTACCAAATTTGTTGATGCAGGTTTAATATACAGAGAAGCACACAACAACTATTCAAATCCTGCAAAGACATAGTTAAGGATTTTAAGGATTTAAGGATATGATTAAATTGACTTCCTCAAATCCTTAATATCCTCATTACCTGTTAATAACTGTTTATATCTTTTTACTTTCCTTTGGTTTCCTTTTGTTAAATTAGACAAAATTTGACAAGTCTAAATAATTCTATTATGGAGTTTGGAGAGTACATACGTTCATTGCGTGAAAAACGCAATTTGCTATTAAGGGAAATGGCTGCAAACCTAAATATGGATGTTGCCTATTTAAGTAAAATAGAACGAGGAAATCGGATGGCAAGACGCGAACAAGTAGTTGCTTTTGCCAAAACATTAAAAGAAGACGAAAACGAATTAATTAAGCTATGGATGTCCGAACAAATTGTATTAATGCTCAAAAATGAAAAAGAGCGTACGGAAATCCTCAAAATAGCTGAAGAAAAAATTAGTAAGATTGTAAAAAAGGGTTAGGATTTAAAGTAATTTATGTTTAAAGAGAATAAATATTATGGCGAGGTATGGTTTAAATCTGCAGAGGATAATAAGTGCTTTTGTGTATTAGAGTTAATTAATGATGAAGTACACATAACGACCAATTTGTCAGAAAGATTACCTGCCTATCAAATAGAGTTAATTTATGGGGTTTTTACAGGTTTAGGCTATTTAACTTTTGTAAACTGCAAGATTAAAAACAGTAGCAATGGAATAGTAGAGACTAAAACTTATAAGCCTAAATATACGTTTGCTTGTGCATATCATTTAATTGAACCTATAGGTTTGAAAATTAATGAATTTCAAATTGACAATTTAGCAATAGTGAGTTGGGTTAGAAAAATGCATTGGTATAATTCTTTAGAAGACAAACTTGAAAAAGAGGATGACGTAGTCCACAATACGAATATTACTGAAGACTTATCTATTAAAATCACAAAATCAACATCATATACTTCTAACCACAACTTTTTTAGAATGGACAATGTTGGATATGTCGATTTTAAATCAGAAAAAAAATTGAGTATTCTTGAGAGTATAGATTTATATAATTCATTTCAAAAATTATTTCATTTTTTATACGGTAAGTCTGTACAATTTAAAGCTTTTAATTTTAAATGTTTAAGCTGTGGTAATTGGGCTTCGTTATATTACAAGGATGATTTCAACAAAGAAAACATATCTGGTTTTATAGCGCTTGACTATGATACTATTAAAGATGATTTGTCCAATATAATTAAGCATTGGTATAACAATGAAGGCATAGGTTATTGTGCTGATATTATTATCGAAAATTTACTCTCGGTTAAAACGAGCCATAGTAGGCGATTTACAAATTCCTATACAGCTTTCGAAGCTTATAGTTTGAAATTTGGTAATAAGATTAAGAACTCATCTTTTGCCAAAGATTTATTAGAACAAAAGCAATTATTAGTCGATATAACTAATATTCCAGAAGATGATATTAAAACATATGTATCAAAGATTGTTCGTCATCGAGATTATTTAATACATCGCACTAAAACAAAAAACAATATTTTTTCACAGTTTGAACTATTGTATATATCCTTTTTATTAGATTATTTGGTTGGTTTAGGCTTGGTGAAACAAATGGAAGTTTCTGATAAAATTATTGAAAAAATAATAGAGCGTGCTAAATCTACATACCAAGATATGCAGTCTGTAAATAGACTACTAAACAAAGATTTATTAGTTGATAACAATAATAAAGTTCAACCTTCTATGTAAAATTACAATATAATTTCATTTATGCAAGAACACCTCAAAACCAACATACTAAACTTTAAATGGCCTAATAGTGCGCCTACTATTTATTTAACTTTAGAGGATATTGAAGGTAGTCATCCTATCCATAAATCTAAATTTTCAAGGCAGATAAAAGAGGTGTTTCCAGATGCAGACTTATCTAACAAAGACCAAATATTTACAACATTTACAACAGAAATACCAGATGCACCAAGCATTAAGCTAAATTTAGTAGATGGTAGAGAATTAAGAATTTATAAGCAATTCCTTAAACATAAATTAAGAAGCTATTTTAAATCGAAAGACTATATAGTAGTAAAAAACTTCGTTGGTGATGTACAAGTGTGGATGCCTTCAAAAAAAGGGAATACAGCAGACTATAACCTCTACTATAAATTTTCATTTAAGATACAGTTTGCAAAACTCACAGACTTACCAGAGTTAATTGTATCATACGATGGTACTTCAAAAGTCCTTACAACATCGGTTAAGGATATAGAGGATTCAGAGTTAATAAAACGTTGTGTATATGGTCAAAAAACGTTCAATTACCAAATGGACCTCGATACAGAGGAAAAACAAGAATTTTACAATGCTATTCAGTTTGACCAAGCATACCCAATTTTTAATTTGTCATTAGCACGAGCATTAGATATACCTATTGAGGAACCTATAAGACCAATTAATAAATATCAAAAGTACGTAGCACTTATTAATAATTTTGCAACCAACTATCTGTTTAAAGAAGATTTTAAAGTCATATTTCCATTTAAAACTGATACGTTTATAGATGTGCCACTCAATCGTATCAACCATATCGACCCACAAGTAGGTTTATTGGAATTTGGTAAAGACCAATACGGTAACAAGAAAACCCATTTAGTGCCTAAAAAGGCAATGAATATCCTAAACCCTTACAGACGTCCAAACAATCAAAATATCAAGATATTTTTCATTTGCCATACTTCTCATAAAGATTCGGTATTGTCTTTCTATCAAAATTTAAAGGAAGGTGTAAATACAGAAAAGAATTATTATAAAGGATTAGAAGCCTATGTGAACATTAAAGCATCATCATCCAAAGAACACTTCATTGAATTTACCAACGAAAACGACCCAATACCAGAAATAATTGAAAAGTTAGAGAGTTTAACCTTCGACCACGATAATGTGCTTTACGCAGCTTTTTATTTAAGTCCTTTCGATAAGTTCACACAAAATCCCGAAGACCGCGAAATCTATATTCAAATCAAAGAACTGTTTTTAAATGAAGGCATTGTTACACAAGTGGTAGATTATGAAAAAATGGTGGTCAATATCGAGAATCAATACAACTTCCAATTTTCATTACAAAATATGGCGTTAGCTATTCACGCCAAATTAGGTGGCGCACCTTGGAAACTTGCAGTAACCGATAAAAAAGAATTAGTAATAGGTGTTGGTGCATTTACCAATCAAGGCGAAAACAGACGTTATATAGCAAGTGCCTTTAGTTTTCAAAACAATGGCTTATTTAGAAAGTTCGAATATTTTGACCAAAGCGAAACAGACCTATTGGCAGGAAGTATATGTAAAGCCATTAGAGATTTTACATCGGTTGCAGAAGCAGATAAAGTAGTCATTCACTTCTATAAGGAAATGAGTTACGAGGAACTAAAACCAATTATTAGAGGAATGCATACATTAGGGTTAAAAATTCCGCTCTACATTCTAAATATCAATAAAACAGAAGCAGAAGATATTATTGCTTACGACCTTAATTGGAACAAAAAGTTAATGCCTGTAAGTGGTACATACATACGTATTAGCGAAAATCAATTTTTGTTGTTTAATAATGCACGTTACCCTAATTCACAGCGGTATTCAGATACAGATGGTTATCCGTTCCCAATAAAAATTAAGGTAAGCAGTCCAGATGAAGATGCTTTTGAAGATGCAGATGTAGTGTTAGAATTATTAACACAAGTGTATCAGTTTAGCAGATTATATTGGAAATCGCTTCGACAACAAAATGTACCAATCACAATAAAATATCCAGAAATGGTAGCACAAATAGCACCACGTTTTAATAATGGCGTTCCAGACGATGCTAAAGATGCTCTATGGTTTTTGTAATTTACCAATCAATTTATTTGCAACACCATTGCATTCAATAATTTGTATATTTGTATAAATTATATGAAAATATTTGTTTCCATATCGATGTCTATTTTATTCTTTTTTCAAGGGATAAGCATAGATATGGACTTTTGTGGTCCAATTAAAGAAATTTCAAATGTAATTACCCATTATCAAGACCATAAAGTTTATGGAGACTCTTTCTTTGAATATGTAGTTGAAGATTACATTGACAGCGATGCTAAAAATGAAGAGCAACATCATAACCCTGACAAGGAGAATACACCAGTCCATTCCCATAATCAATGTTGTCACCCTTTAGTGTTAATTATTGCGAAAAATAATTTGGCATTAAACAATCGACTAAAGTTTGAAGAGAAAAAACAATATAATTTACATAAAGCAAACTTCACTTCCAGATATTTGGAATCACTTTTTCAACCACCTAAAGTATAATTCAGTTTTTAATGGATAATTATATCCAATTTTGAGCCTAAAGGGTTCTTTTCATTTCGTGTAATTCTATTTCTTATATCAGAATTATTTCGAATAGTTTAACTGAATTAATACATTTTCTATGATTAATAAAATCATTGATTTTTCAATCAATAACAAATTCATTATTGGTTTGCTTACGCTTACCATAATCGGAACAGGTATTTGGAGTATGACCAAAGTGCCAATAGATGCTGTTCCAGATATTACCAATAACCAAGTACAGGTTATAACACAATCCCCCAATTTAGGTACTGAAGATATTGAGCAAATTGTTACTTATCCAATTGAAGTGGCAATGAGCAATCTTCCTGATGTTCAGGAAATAAGGTCAATTTCTCGTTTTGGCTTATCTGTGGTTACTATTGTATTTGATGATGATATGGGAACATATCTACCTCGCCAATTAGTAGCCGAAAAACTAAACAAAGTCAAAGAGCAAATACCTGCTGGATTTGGCGAACCTACAATGGGGCCTATTTCAACAGGTTTAGGAGAGATTTACCAATACACACTAAAAGTTGCACCAGAGTTTAAAGACAAATACAACATTGCAGATTTACGCTCAATGCAAGACTGGATTGTACAGCGTCAAATGGCAATGGTTCCTGGTGTGGTAGAAGTAAACGCTATTGGTGGAAAAATAAAACAATACGAAGTAGCGGTTGACCCAAACGATTTAAATGCTATTGGCCTTACCATTACAGATGTGTTTAATGCACTTGAAGCCAATAATCAAAATACAGGAGGTGCATATATTGAAAAGAACCATCAAGCCAATTTTATTCGTGGTGAAGGCTTGGTGAGAAGTTTAGAGGACATTAAAAAAATCACTGTCAAGAATATTAATAATATACCTGTCACTATTGGCGATATTGCTACGGTACAATTTGGCTCTGCAATTCGTTACGGTGCATTAACCCAAGATGGTGAAGGAGAAGTTGTAGGTGGATTGGTAATGATGCTAAAAGGAGCTAATTCCAATGATGTTATTGCCAATGTAAAAGAGCGAATGACTCAAATTGAAAAGTCGTTACCAGAAGGCGTAATTATTGAACCATTATTAGACCGAAGTAAATTAATTGGCGAAACAACTTCTACAGTAACAACTAATCTTATTGAAGGTGCATTAATCGTCATTTTTGTGTTGGTCTTTTTATTAGGTAATTGGCGAGGAGGTTTAATAGTTGCCTCTACTATTCCATTATCCTTATTATTTGCTTTTATTTTAATGAATGTTTTTGATGTTTGGGTAAACCTAATGAGTTTAGGAGCAATTGATTTCGGAATCATTGTAGATGGTGCTGTAATTATTGTTGAAAGCACTGTTTTTCTTATAGCATCACAAGTTTTGAAAAAGAAACAACTTACATCTAAAGAAAGAGATAAAGTTGCTTCTAATGCTTCAAAAAAGATGATGAATGCTGCCTTCTTCGGTCAGTTGATTATCCTTATCGTTTTTCTACCCATTTTAGCCTTACAAGGTATTGAAGGAAAGATGTTTAAACCAATGGCTTTGACCTTTATTTTTGCTATGATTGGTGCAATGGTACTTTGTTTAACCTATGTGCCAATGATGTCAGCTTTAATATTAAGAGCACCTAAAAACGATAAAAAATCTTATGGAGATAGATTTGTGCATTGGGTTGAAGATAAATACCAACCTTTATTGGTTAGAGCCTTGCGAAAAGGGAAATGGGTAATTGGTATTGCAGTTGTGTTGTTCGGAATAACCGTTTTTATGTTTTCAAGAATGGGTGGCGAGTTCATTCCGCAACTCGATGAAGGTGATATTGCATTTCACGCTATTTTAAAACCAGGTAGTTCACTTACAGAAACTATTGAAACTACTACCAAAATAGAACAAATAGTAAAAGCAAAATTTCCAGAAGTTGATAAAATTGTGAGTCGTATTGGTGTTGCCGAAATTCCAACCGACCCGATGCCTATGGATATTGCCGATGTTTTTGTAATTCTGAAACCTAAAAGTGAATGGACTACTATAGAATCAAAAGATGAATTGATTGAAGCAATGAAAGAAGCAGTTGAAATGGTTCCTGGTGTTAATTATGAGTTTACACAACCTATTGAAATGCGTTTTAACGAGTTATTAGAAGGTGTTCGTGAAGATATTGCTATAAAACTTTATGGTGAAGACATTGATATTCTATCTCAAAAAGCCGAAGAAATATCTAAAATTATTGCAGGTACTGAAGGCATTGGTGATATGAAAGCCGAAGCAACAACAGGTTTGCCACAAATGACCATTAATTACAACAGAAACAAATTAGCACAATACGGACTTCAAATAAATACCCTAAATCAAACCGTACAATCTGCATTTGCAGGTGGTACAGCAGGTGTAATTTTTGAAGGTGAAAAACGCTTCGATTTAGTAGTACGATTAAGCGATCAAAACCGTAAGGATATTTCAGATGTTCAAAACCTGTATATCAATTTACCTTCGGGTGCTCAAATTCCTTTACGTGAAATTGCAGATGTAAGCTATAAAGCAGGACCAATGCAAATCAGTAGAGATAACACCAATAGAAGAACCTATGTAGGTGTTAATGTTAGAGGACGTGATGTAAAATCGTTAGTAACTGAAATTAAATCAAAATTAGATGCACAATTAGAATTACCATCAGGTTATTTTATTCGTTATGGTGGTGCATTTGAAAATTTAGAACGTGCCAGCAACCGATTACAAACCGTTGTGCCTATTGCATTGTTACTCATATTTATACTAATATATTTTGCATTAAAATCTTTACCACAGACCTTAATGATTTACATAGCTATTCCAATGGCAACTATTGGTGGTGTTGTGGCGTTGTGGTTACGTGATATGCCATTTAGTATTTCGGCAGGTGTTGGTTTTATTGTGCTGTTTGGTGTTGCAGTTTTAAATGGTTTGGTAATGATAAGCGGACTCAACGAATTAAAAGAAGAAGGTGTAACCAATCTAAAGGATAGAATAGTTGAAGGTACTAAACGAAGAATCAGACCTATTATGCTAACTGCTTTTACAGATGTATTAGGCTTTCTACCAATGGCTATTTCATCATCAGCTGGTGCAGAAGTACAACGTCCATTGGCAACGGTTGTTATTGGTGGATTATTAACTTCAACTTTGCTTACCTTATTTGTTTTACCAATTTTATATCATTGGGTAGAAAACAAATCTTTTACGTTTAAGCCAAATAAAAAGTTAGTAACAGCAACAGCAGTTGTATTATTACTATTTGGCTTTTCACCACAAAGTAATGCACAAGAGTTGAATGATACAATTCCCGAAATTTCATTACAGGAAGCTGTTAAACTCGCAAAAAGTAATTATCCATTATTGAAGCAAAAGCAGTTGGAAATTACAAAACAAGAACAATTAAAATCGACTGCCTATGATTTCGGAACGACTCAAATTTTTACAGGTGGAGAAGAAATTGATAATGGAAATGGCATCTATACAACCATTGGTATTGGTCAATCAAATATCGATGTATTTGGCATTGGTTCTAAAAAGAAGCTACAAGAACAACGCATTCAATTGGAACAAAAAGCCTTTCAACTTTCCGAGTTGGAATTAGAATTGGAAGTTAAAAAAGCTTGGTCTAATTGCTATCAAATGAAACAAAACTATGATTTGTATAAGGAATTGGATTCCATTTATTCCAAATTCGAGCAAGCAGTAGCTTTAAATTATGAAGTCGAAGCTATTTCTAAATTAGAATATTCGGCAGCAAAAAATCAAGCGTTTCAAATTCAGAATAAAAAAGCGCAAGCCTATAGTAATTATCTTATTGCCTTACAGCAATTCAATTTGTGGTTGGTATCAGAAGAAATTTTTACAGTTTCAGATGAATTTGAGGTAGCGATAGATAGTGATATGGAAACATTCAGTATTGAAAGTCATCCATTGTACAGTATGTCGCAGAGCATTGTAGATGAAGCGGAAGCTAAATATAAAGCTGCAAAAGCAGATAATTTGCCAAAGTTCAATCTTCAAGGTGGTTTACAAAAAGTAAATGGCAATTCAGGATTTTACACCTATCAAGCAGGAATTTCAATTCCGTTTTTATCAGGTTCTAGCAAAGCACAAGTTAGAAGTGCCAGAATTGATAAAGAAATAGCGGAAACCAATGTAGCGTTCAAAAAACAGGAAGTACAATCAAGGTTTGTTCAGGCTAAAGAAAATTATATGAAATGGAAAACATCTTGGGAGTTTTACAAAGACCAAGTTTTACCATTAACAAAAGAGCAAAAAACAGGTGCATTACTGGCATATAGAGAAGGCGAAATTGATTATACTGCATTTACGCAGTTGATAAAAGAAGCAATTCAATCGGAACTGGAAGCACAGACTGCATTAGTAAACTATTTAGAAAGCACATTTCAATTACAATATTTTAATAAATAAGACAATGAAAAACAAAATATATAAAATCCTTACCGTAATGGTGTTAGCCATATTTGTTTCAGCTTGCGGAAATAAAGAAAATCATAACGAGAATGATGGTCATTCCCACGATGAGGAAGAAAAAACAGAAGTTAACGAAGAGCATCACGATGAAGACGAAGTAATGCTTTCACAACAGCAATTCGATGCATTGAAAATGAAAATAGATACGTTAGCATTACGTAATATGAGCGGCTATGTAGAAGCAAACGGAACGTTAGAAGTACCACCACAAAACGAAGCAGCTATTACTACTGTTGTTGGTGCAAATGTCGTTTCAATTGAAGTGATTGAAGGTGATAAGGTTAATAAAGGTCAAGTTGTGGCTTATCTATCGCACCCAAATATCATACAAGCGCAAACGGATTATTTAAACGCTTATAGCAATAGCGAGCTTGCAAAGAAAAATTATGAACGTCAACAAAAATTATACGATGCTGGTGTTGGTTCTGGTGCTAATTTCCAGAAAGCAGAAGCAGAATATCAAGCATCAAAAGCAATGGTTAATGGTTTAGAAGCGCAATTAAGAATACTCAACGTTAACACTACATCAGTTCGCAATGGAACAATTGCACAGCGCATAGCATTGCGAAGTCCAATAGAAGGCTTTGTGCAAAAAGTTGAAGTAAAAACAGGTCAATATGTAGAGCCACAAACCGAATTATTTGAAATTGTAAATACGCATCACGTTCACGCCGATTTAATGGTTTTTGAAAAAGATGTTTATAAAGTACAGAAAGGTCAGAAAGTTAACTTTACGGTACAATCCATACCAGATGCAGAGCTTATCGCAGAAATCTATTCCGTAAGCAAAACCTTTGAGGACAACCCAAAAGCAGTCCACGTTCACGCAGAAATAGAAAACAAAAAAGGTAACTTAATTCCTGGTATGTATATTCAAGGTAAAATTCAAGTAGATAATACCCAAACAAAAGCTTTACCAGAAAGTGCAATTATAAAAGAAGGCGAAAGATATTATGTGTTTTCAGTAGAAAAAGAAAATGACGATTGGAGCTTTAAACCTATCGCAGTTGTGTTAGGCACTAAAGATGGTGATTGGGTATCGGTTCAATTTACTGAAAACATAGAAAGTAATACAAAATTTGCTTATAACAATGCTTATTATCTTAACGCAGAAATGAAAAAAGGAGAAGCAGAACACGCACATTAATTATGGAAACAATAGAACAAGTATTAGAGTCAAAAAATATTCGTGTTACAGCAATGCGTTTGCTTATATATAAGTTTCTTGCAGAAAAAGAGGTCGCTGTTACTTTAAGTGATATTGAAAATGCTTTTGAAAAAGCAGATAGAACTACCTTATACAGAACTATTAAAACCTTTGAAGAAAAGGATATTGTACATCAAATTGACGATGGCACAGGGATAACAAAATATGCGTTATGCGAAAAGGGATGTAATTGTGATATAAAAACCGATTTACACTTACATTTCCATTGTAACAATTGCAATGAAACGATTTGCCTAACAGAACATAAAATACCGCAAATTAAAGTACCTGATGGTTTTGTGTCAGAGAATGTAAATTTGGTGGTAAAAGGTATTTGCGATAAGTGTAGTGGCTAATAATTGCACTTCCATTGCACTTACTATTAAAGTACATTTATCCAAAATTAGTGGATATGAAGTTTAATACTAAAATACCTAAACATCTGAAACAGGCGTATAACGAAGAATTAAAACTATACAGTTTCTGTTTAGAAAATAAGCATTTTAGCAATGCTTGGTATCATTTAGAACGTAGTCATATAATAGGACAATCTTATCCTATAGAGCATACCTATTCACATTGGCTAATGCTAAAGTTTGGATTTAGACAAAAAGATACTAAAGAAGTATTCGGTCAAATTATTAGATTGCTTGTTGGTGGCTGGAAATCATTTATAAATCACGTTCCTCTTGGTAACACAGGTGGCGCAAACGTACCACCATTAAAACGTATGCCTATTCCAAATGACATTGAAAAATTATTATATATAGAATGAAAAATAAATTAGCGGTTACAAGTATCCTAACAGCAATCACAGCTTCATTGTGTTGCATCACACCTGTTTTGGCATTAATTGCAGGTACAAGTGGTGTAGCTTCAACTTTTTCTTGGATAGAACCATTTAGACCTTACTTAATAGGGCTAACTATATTAGTTCTTCTCTTTGCTTGGTATCAAAAATTAAAACCAGAAAAAGAAATCGACTGTGAATGTGAAACGGATAAAAAACCAAAATTTATTCAGTCAAAAACCTTTTTAGGAGTTGTAACAGTATTCGCAATAGTGATGTTGGCATTACCATACTACTCAAGTATGTTTTATCCAAATTCAGAGAAACAAATTGTTATCGTTGATAAATCAAATATCAAAACAACAGTGTATAAAATAAGTGGAATGACTTGTGCCAGTTGTGAAGCTCACGTAAACCACGAAGTAAATAAACTTAACGGAATTGTAAACTCAAAAACATCATACAAGAATGGTAACGCAATCATTGAGTATGACCAAACTAAAACTAATGAATTAGAAATTGAGAAAGCAATTAATTCTACGGGTTATAAAGTAACTGATAAAAATTAAAATTGATGCAAACTATATTAAAATCGGAAATCACTTGCCCAACCTGTGGTCATAAAAAGAAAGAAGATATGCCAACTAACGCTTGTCAATTCTTTTACGAGTGTGAGCATTGTAAAACGGTTTTGAAACCAATCGAAGGAGATTGTTGTGTGTATTGTTCTTATGGTACAGTTCCTTGTCCACCAATTCAACAAAACAAAAGTTGTTGCTAAAACAAAACTAAATGAAAAAAAAGAAAGTCAATTTAAGAGATTTAAAACCAAATTCAGAAGAGCAACATTCTCACGATGATGGTCACGACCACGGAGATGGAAGTGCATTCAAGACATACATTCCTGCTATTATAAGTTTTGTTATGTTAATGGTAGGTATCGCTGTAGATTATTTTGATGCGATTCCTCAATTTGAAGGATTGATTCGAGTAGTTTGGTACACTTTAGCATATATTCCAGTTGGATTTCCTGTAATTAAAGAAGGATGGAAAAGTCTTATAAAAGGCGATGTTTTTACCGAGTTTTTTTTAATGTCTATTGCCACCATTGGTGCGTTTATCATTGGTGAATATCCTGAAGGTGTGGCAGTAATGCTATTTTATGCAGTAGGAGAATTATTTCAAAACGCAGCAGTTAATAGAGCAAAAGGAAATATTAAAGCCTTATTAGATGTTCGACCAAAAGAAGCCAATGTATTTCGTGATGGTGATTATGTTAGTGTGTCGCCAGAAGCTGTAAATATTGGTGAAAAAATACAAATTCGAGTAGGTGAGAAAATACCGTTAGATGGGATTTTATTATCCGAAAAAGCATCTCTAAACACCGCAGCGTTAACAGGCGAGAGCAAACCAGATTCCATTCAGAAAGAAGCAAAGGTTTACGCAGGTAGTATCAATTTAGAAAGCGTTATTGAAGTTGAGGTAACTAATAAGTTTGAAGATAGTTCTATTGCCAGAATATTAGACTTGGTTCAAAATGCAACAGCACGTAAATCTAAAACAGAATTGTTTATCAGACAGTTCGCTCGCATATATACACCAATTGTAGTGTTTTTAGCTATTGGTGTTACTTTTTTACCTTACTTTTTTGTAGATGATTACGTCTTTAGAGATTGGTTATACAGAGCTTTAATATTCTTGGTAATTTCTTGTCCTTGCGCGTTAGTGATTTCAATTCCATTAGGATATTTTGGTGGTTTAGGTGCAGCTTCAAAGAATGGTATTTTATTTAAAGGTGCTTCATTTTTAGACACTATGACCAAGATAAATACATTGGTAATGGATAAAACAGGGACAGTTACCAAAGGTGTATTTAAAATCAAAGAAATAAAAACTATTGGTTGGAATGAAACCGAATTTATGCAATACCTAATGGCAATGGAAGAACAATCCACGCATCCAATTGCTAAAGCCATTTTAGAATACAAAGCAGAAGGAGAGGATTTTGAAGCAAAAGAAGTTTCTGAAATTGCTGGTAAAGGATTAAAAGGTATGGTAAACGATAAAACTGTTTTAGTAGGTAACAAAGCCTTATTGATTGCCAATAATATTGATGTTCCAACCGAAACGGAATCTATTGTAGAATCTATTGTTTTAGTAGCAATCGATAATCAATTTGCAGGTTATGTAGTAATAGCAGATGAATTAAAGGAAGATGCAAAAGAAACTATTACAGCATTACACAAAGTAGGCATTAAAAATATTATGATGCTTTCCGGTGATAAAGATTCCATCACGCAACAAGTCGCTAAAGAGTTGAATATCGAAAATGCTAAAGGTGGTTTACTACCAGAAGATAAATTAAACGAAGTTGAAATTTTAAAGAAAAATCCTGAAAACAAAATAGCCTTTATAGGTGATGGTATTAACGATGCACCAGTTTTAGCAGCGAGTAACGTTGGTATTGCAATGGGTGGTTTAGGTAGTGATGTAGCTATTGAAACAGCAGATGTCATTATTCAAACTGACCAACCTTCAAAAGTAGTTAGAGCAATAAAAATAAGTCGTTCTACACGAAAAATTGTTTGGCAGAATATCATTTTAGCGTTTGGAGTTAAAGTTATTGTCTTGATATTAGGAGCAGGTGGTTTAGCCACAATGTGGGAAGCTGTTTTTGCAGATGTAGGAGTAGCATTATTAGCAATTTTAAATGCAGTTCGATTGCAGAAAATGAAATGGGATTAAGCAGATTAATCAATTAAACTTCTGTTAAACAAAATCAATAGTTGTTAAAATTTTTTATACCTTTGCAAATAGATATGAAGCAATTTTTCCATAAAATAATGTCTTTAGCAATGGCTTTTGTAGTGTTATTCTCTACAATGTCATTTACTGTGAATATGCATTATTGCGGAGATACGTTAGTAGAAACTGCTATTTTTCATAAAGCCAAAGGGTGCGGAATGGAAATGGAAAAGCCTTCAACCGAAGGATGTTATATTACCAAGAAAAATTGTTGTGATGATGAACAATTAGCAATTGAAGGTCAAGACGAATTACAATTGCAAGTTGACAAAATCACATTTGAACAACAAGTATTTTTAGCTTCATTTGTTTACACTTATAGTAACCTTTTTGAAGGTTTAGAAAATAACGTTTCTACTTACGAAGAATATAAACCGCCACTCGTCATAAGGCAACTCTACAAGATTGACGAAACATACTTAATTTGATTTTTAAACAATAGACTTTTTTATCCTATGACTGCAATGTCGTAAGGATAATTCGCTGTATTCGGTGTTTTCTTAATACCGAATGAATTTTAAAATGATTGATAGTGAATTTGAATTATATTTTCTTTAGATGAAATAGAAAATATAAGCATAGCCAAAGTTACGGTTCTATTTTATATTGAAATATAAAGGAAATAGAAACTAATTCAATCGATTATTTTGAAGTTTATTAGGTATCAAACCAATGTCTAACTGTTTAATAATCAAAGCCAATGCTCAATAAAAGCATCAAATTTTTAATAGAAAACAAACTCGTTGCAGTTTTACTACTTGTCCTTTTTATTGGATGGGGAACTGTTAACGCACCTTTTAATTGGGATACAGGATTTTTACCAAGCGATCCTGTAGCAGTAGATGCTATCCCCGATATTGGTGAAAATCAACAAATCGTATTTACCAAGTGGGATGGTCGTTCGCCACAAGATATAGAAGACCAAATTACATATCCATTAACCACATCCTTGTTAGGGATTCCTGGAGTAAAAACCATTCGTAGTTCTTCTATGTTCGGCTTTTCAAGTATCTATATCATTTTTGAAGAAGACATCGAATTTTACTGGAGTAGAAGTCGTATTCTCGAAAAACTTAATTCCTTACCAAGTGGTTTATTACCCGAAGGTGTTAATCCTGCATTGGGTCCAGATGCCACAGGATTAGGACAAATATTTTGGTACACGCTTGAAGGTCGTGACGACAACGGAAATGTAACTGGTGGTTGGGATTTGCAAGAGTTACGCAGTATTCAGGATTACTATGTAAAGTATGCGCTGTCCTCTGCAAGTGGTGTATCTGAAGTTGCATCTATTGGTGGTTATGTACAAGAATACCAAGTAGATGTGAATCCAGAATTGATGCGTCAATACAATATTGGTTTAAATCAAGTTGTAAAAGCCGTTAAAAGTAGCAATCAAGATATTGGAGCACAAACTTTAGAAATCAATCAAGCTGAATATTTAGTTCGTGGTTTGGGGTATATTAAATCTATTGAAGATATTGAAAACGCAGTAGTTACATCCGAAGATTTTACAGCAATCAAAATAAAAGATATTGGTAAAGTTTCTTTAGGTCCTGCAACAAGAAGAGGTTTGTTAGATAAAGAAGGTGCAGAAGTTGTTGGAGGTGTCGTAGTTGCAAGATATGGAGCAAATCCTATGGAAGTAATTACGAATGTAAAAGCTCAAATTGAAGAATTAAAAGGAGGTTTACCAACAAAAGTTTTAGCTGATGGTAGAACATCACAAGTAACTATTGTTCCTTTTTACGATAGGACAGAATTAATTGAAGAAACTTTAGACACACTAAATGAAGCGTTAACATTAGAAATTTTGATTACCATTTTGGTAATTATTGTAATGGTTTTCAATCTTCGAGCTTCTATTTTAATATCTGGTTTATTACCTGTTGCAGTTTTAATGGTTTTTGTAACGATGAAACTATTTAATGTGGATGCAAATATTGTAGCACTTTCAGGTATTGCAATTGCGATAGGAACTATGGTTGATGTTGGCGTAATTCTCGCCGAAAATATGATTCGTCATTTAGATGATAAAAAGTTACAAACTCGTGAAGATGGAACAAAATATACTACAGACGAAGTAATTTATAATGCAACTGCAGAAGTTTCTGGTGCCATTTTAACAGCAGTTTTAACAACAATTATAAGTTTTGTACCTGTTTTTACAATGATTGGTGCAGAAGGAAAATTATTTAGACCTTTGGCGTTTACAAAAACAATGGCACTATCAGCTTCTTTGGTTATTGCTTTGTTTTTAATTCCCCCTTTTGCAGCTTATTTATTCAGAAAAACAACACTAAAAAAATCTTTTAATCATATTATAAATATCGCTTTAATAGTGGCTGGTATTGTAATTACAATTAGTGGTTATTGGTTGGGTGTAATTCTAATTGCTTTTGGAGTTAATGGTTTATTAGTTGTTATAGGAAAACTAAACAAGAAAAATAACAACCTTATAAATATCATTATTTCTTGTACTGCTATTATATTCTTACTTGCAGAATATTGGCGACCACTAGGTTTTGACAGAAGTATCTTTATCAACTTAATTTTTGTAGCCATTATTTGCTTTGGTATTTTAGGAATATTTTCAGTTTTTAGAAAATATTATAGTCAAATTCTACAATGGGCATTAGCAAATAAAGTGTTGTTTTTAATGATACCAACATCAGTTCTTATATTTGGATTTTGGATATTTTATAACACAGGTAAAGAATTTATGCCCTCTTTAAATGAAGGTTCTTTTTTACTGATGCCAACCTCAATGCCACATTCTGGTGTCGAAGAAAATAAACGCGTTTTACAACAATTGGATATGGCAGTAGCAACCATTCCAGAAATTGAAACTGTGGTTGGTAAAGCTGGTAGAACAGAATCTGCTTTAGATCCTGCACCTTTGTCAATGTATGAAAATATGATTCAGTATAAAACTGAATATATGAGAAATTCAGAGGGAAAAAGACAACGTTATAAAGTAAATGAAGATGGTGCTTTTGAATTGAAAAATGGTGGTTTTGTAACAAATCCAAATAATACTGAAAATGTCTCCTTGAGCGCAGTCGAAAGGTCTCAACTTATCGAAGATGAAGATGGAGAATACTACAGAAATTGGCGACCAGAAATTAGTTCTCCAGATGATATTTGGAATGAAATTGTCAAAGTCACCAAATTACCAGGCGTTACTTCTGCTCCAAAATTACAACCCATAGAAACAAGATTGGTAATGCTTCAAACAGGTATGCGTGCACCAATGGGAATAAAAGTAAAAGGGCAAGATTTAAAACAAATTGAAGCTTTTGGTTTGCAATTAGAGAGCCTTTTAAAACAAGCAGAAGGTGTTAAAGTAGAAGCTGTTTTTGCAGATAGAATTGTTGGTAAGCCATATTTACTGATTGATATTGATAGAGAAAAAATAGCACGTTATGGAATTTCTATTGAAGACGTTCAGAATGTTCTAAAAGTTGCAGTTGGTGGTATGCAATTAACTCAAACTGTGGAAGGAAGAGAACGTTATGGTATTCGAGTTCGTTATCCAAGAGAATTGCGTAATAATCCTGAATCGATAAAAGACATTTATATTCCTATTGAAAAAGGGAATCCTGTTCCTTTAAGTGAGTTAGCAACGATTAGATATGAGCAAGGTCCACAAGTTATAAAAAGTGAAGATACTTTTTTAATTGGTTATGTACTGTTTGATAAATTAGATGGTTTTGCAGAAGTTGATGTAGTAGAAAATGCACAAAAATTGTTTCAAAAAAAAATAGATTCTGGTGAATTAACGGTTCCAAAAGGCATCAGTTATAAATTTACGGGAACTTATGAAAACCAATTACGTGCAGAAAAAACACTGTCTGTTATAGTTCCATTAGCATTAGCAATTATTTTCTTGATTTTATATTTTCAGTTTAAATCGGTTGCTACATCATTTATGGTTTTTACAGCCATAACCATTGCTTTTGCAGGTGGTTTTATTATGATTTGGTTATATGGGCAAGATTGGTTTTTCAATTTTAGCTTTTTTGGTGAAAATATGCGAGACTTATTTAATATGAAAACCATCAATTTAAGTGTAGCAGTTTGGGTTGGCTTTATTGCATTGTTTGGTATTGCTACAGATGATGGTGTAGTTATGGCAACCTATTTAACACAAACTTTTAAACGTGAAAAACCTGCAGATAAAAAGAGCATACGAGCTTCAGCTTTGGAAGCTGCAGAAAAAAGAATTCGTCCTTGTTTAATGACTACTGTTACAACAATTTTAGCATTATTACCAGTTTTAACCTCTACAGGAAAAGGAAGCGATATTATGATTCCAATGGCGATTCCAATTTTTGGAGGAATGGTCATAGATATCACATCTTATTTTCTTTTACCTGTTTTATATAGTTGGAGAGAAGAATTCAAATTAAAAAAAGCAAACAAATGAAAAATTTAATTTTTACACTCATAAGTTTTTTAGCTTTTGGTTTTTCAAATGCACAAGAATTAAATGTACTTATTGAGCAAGCTCTAAAAAATAACCCAGCAATTCAAAAATTTGAATTGCAATATAATATTGCTTCAGAAAAAGTGAATGAAGTAAATACATTGCCAAATACTGAATTTGGTGTTGGGTATTTTGTAAGCGAACCAGAAACCAGAACTGGTGCACAACGTTTTAGAATTTCTGTGAAACAAATGTTGCCTTGGTTTGGTACAATTACTTCCAGAGAAAACTATGTTTCTTCTATGGCAGTGGTTAAATATGAAGATATTGTTATTGCCAAACGAAAATTAATTACTTCAGTTTCCCAATCATATTATAATTTGTATGCAAATAAAGCAAAGCAAAATGTTTTAAAAGAAAATATAAAACTACTTCAAACTTATGAAACATTAGCATTAACATCCGTTGAAGTTAATAAGGCATCTATGGTAGATGTATTGCGTTTGCAAATGCGCCAAAATGAAATGGAGCAATTATTGGCAATTTTAAATCAACAGTATTTAGCAGAACAAACTACCTTCAATAAGTTATTGAATCGTGATAAATCAATTTTTATAAATGTTGTTAGTGATTTGAATTTTCCTGCAGAAAATTTTGATACCAAAACTAATAATTTATCAGTTCATCCAGAATTATTAAAGTACGATAGATTGTATCAATCTATAGAAAAATCAGAATTATTAAATCAGAAAGAAAGCGCTCCAATGATTGGTTTTGGTTTAGACTATATAAATGTTACAGAACGTCCAAATATTAGTTTTAGTGATAATGGTAAAGATATTTTGATGCCAATGGTAACCCTTTCTATTCCTATTTTTAATAATAGTTATAAATCAAAAACCAAACAAAACAGCTTACAACAAGAAGAAGTTTTAGCACAGAAGCAAGAACGAAAAAATAAATTAGAAACGTTTTTAGATAAAGCAAAAAACGAACGTATTTCTGCAAGAATTAGTTATAAAACACAAACTAAAAATCTGAAACAAGCTAAAAGTGCAGAAGAAATTCTAATTAAAAACTACGAAACTGGTACTATAGATTTTAATGATGTTTTAGATATTCAAGAGTTACAATTGAAGTTTGAAATGAATCAAATAGAATCTATAAAATCTTACTTCGTACAAACCACAATTATTAATTATCTAACCAATTAAATTATGGAAAGAAAAATTTTTATAAAAAACATGGTTTGTAATCGCTGTATAATGTTCATTAAAACAAAATTTGAAAAGTTAGATATTGAACTAAAACATATTGAGCTTGGTGCTATAATTTTCGAGGAAGAGTCAGAAAATGATTTCGAAAAAATTAAAACTGCTTTAGAAGAAAATGGTTTTGAAATTTTATTAGGACAGGAAGAAAAATTAGTAGAACAAACTAAAATAACAATTATTAAATTATTGCAGAAATTACCATTACAATTAGATAAAACACTTTCTAAATATTTAGAATCAAAATTAAATTTAGAATACTCAAAAATCAGTAAAATTTTTTCTTTAAAGGAGCATATTACCATAGAAAAGTATTTTATAAAGTTAAAAATAGAAAAGGCAAAAGAGTTGATTCAATTGCAAGAAAATAATTTTACAGAGATAAGTCAGCAATTAGATTATAGCAATGTAAACCATTTTAGTAGTCAATTTAAAAATGAAACTGGTATGAGCTTATCATCTTACAAAAATGAGCAGAGAAATTTCAGGAATCCTTTAGACCAAATTGTGTAGATATGAACCATAATTATAATACAATACCTTTTTGTTCTGTAGTAACTTTGATTACTTATAAAATGAATAATAAAATGAAAACTAAAATAATTTCAATTTTTCTTATTGCTTTAACTACCATAGTTTTTGCACAAGAGAAACAAGTAACAGAAGGAAATATAAACAACCTTCCAGTAAGAGAACACACCATAACTTTACGTGAAGCAACTGTAAATAAAGCAGGAAAAGATGTTATGGGAATGACCGTTAATGGCACAATTCCTGGACCAACTTTAGCATTTACAGAAGGAGAATATGCAGTTATTTATGTAAAAAATGAAATGAGTGTAGAAACCTCTGTTCATTGGCACGGTCTTTTATTGCCAAATTTTTATGATGGTGTTCCATACTTAAATACACCACCTATAGAACCTGGGCATACACAGAAATACGAATTCCCAATAAAACAATCTGGTACCTATTGGTACCATTCTCACACGATGTTGCAAGAACAAAGTGGTGTTTATGGCTCCATTGTTATTCAACCTAAAGAAAAAGTGTTGGACTATGACAAAGAATTGGTATTGATGTTATCTGACTGGACCAACGAAAAACCAATGAGTGTGCTTCGTAATTTAAAACGAGGTAACGAATGGTATGGCATTAAAAAAGGTACGTCTACACCACTTAATAAAGTGATTGCTCGTGGAGCATTTGGTGCACAACTTAATTTCTGGAGACAACGTATGGAAGGAGCAGATATTGCAGATGTATATTATCCAGCGTTTTTAATTAATGGGGAAGAAAACATTGAGTATGCAGATTTTAAACCTGGCGAAAAAGTAAGGTTACGTATTATTGATGGTGGTGCTTCAACCTCTTTTTGGATGACTTTTGGTGGCGAAGATCCACTGTTGGTTTCTGCGGATGGATTAGATGTTATACCCGTTAAAAAGAATAAAACGTTTATAGGTATAGCAGAGGCATATGATTTTATTGTAACCATTCCTGAAGACGGAAAAATAGAATTTAAAATTACAGCACAAGATGGTTCTGGTACAGCATCAGCATTTTTGGGAACTGGTAAAGTTTTAAAAGCACAAGAAATTCCGAAGCCAGACAAAATTGGAATGATGATGAAAATGGCAAAAATGGATATGAAAATGGGTGCACACGCATTAAAATATCGTCCAAGTAAAGATGAACGATTTAAAATAAAAGCTGAATATGGTATGCAGATGGATAAAATGGATGGAGAAATGAAGATGGATCATTCCAAAATGTCTGGGATGGATATGAACAAACCAAAAGATACTATGGCAATGAGTAAAATGAACCATTCTAATATGACAGGAATGGAGATGAAAAAAGAGAATACTATGCCAGCAATGAAAATGGAAGGAATGGATCTATTTGCTGAATATAACTACGATTATTTGAAGTCGCCAGAGAAAACCAACTACGATAAAAATGTTCCTGTAAAAGAAGTTTTATTAAACCTTACAGGAAATATGAATCGTTATATCTGGAGTATGAATGGTGTGCCATTATCTGAAGCTGATAATATCAAAATAAATAATAAAGAGGTAACAAGAATTACGTTCAATAACCTTACAATGATGCACCACCCAATGCATTTACACGGTCACTTTTTTAGAGTAATTAATATAAATGGTGATTATTCACCATTAAAGCATACAGTAAATGTGCCACCAATGCAAAAAGTAACTTTAGAGTTTTATGGAAATAATGGTGATGAAGCTGGCGACTGGTTTTTCCATTGCCATATTCTTTACCATATGATGGGTGGTATGGCAAGAGTAATGTCTTATGACACCCCAAGAGATCCAAGAATGGATGAATTTCCAGCTTCAAAAATTATCGCAGAAACAGATAAATGGTATTCTTGGGGATTGGCAGATATTGCTTCAAATAACACAGCAATTAATTTAACAACTTCTAATTTAAGAAATCAATTTAATGCATCTTTCGAATACGGATGGAACAAAAATTTGGAAGGAGAATTTACTTATGAACGCTATCTACACGATTATTTAAGAGTATTTGGTGGGGTAAATATAGAAAATGAAACACGTGGTAGTTTAGACAAATTAAACACTACAGCAGTTGTCGGTCTTCGCTATTTAACACCTTACTTATTCAATTTAGATGTTCGAGTAGATAATAAATTAAGACCAAGAATTGGATTAGGACGCAGTATAATGATTTTTCCTAAACTGTCTGTTTTCGGTTATTATGAATATCAAATAGATTTAGGTTTTGTAAATACTTTACCAACAAATAAAGATTTCACTTCAGAAACAGTTTGGAGCGCAGGAGCAGAATATATGCTATCAAGAAATTTCTCTTTAATGGCGAGTTACGACAATCGTTTTGGCGGTGGTGGTGGATTATCAGTAAGATTTTAAGAATGAATAGTAGTAAATCAAATATAAATTTAAAAACAAATAAAATGAAAGATTTAAAAATTAGTGTAGTAGTAATATTATTGTTAACGGTTTCTTTTACCAATGCACAGAAAAAAGAAAAAATGAACCACGGAGATATGAAAATGGATCACAGTAAAATGAAAATGCAAGACGCAAAAGCTGAAGCAATTTTAACCGCTTATTTCAATTTAAAAGATGCTTTAGTAGCAGGTGATGAATCAAAAGCAAAAGAATTGGGTGCTTCATTAGAAAAAAGTTTAAACAGTCTTGATGTTTCTAAATATACTGATGCTCAAAAAATAGAATTAAAGGATATTATTGTTGATGCTATAGAACACGCAGAGCACGTATCTAAAAGCCCAATAGCACACCAAAGAGAACATTTTAAGGTTTTAAGTAAAGACATTATAGATATGGTTGCTATAACAGGTACTTCTAATAAATTATATGAGCAATATTGCCCAATGTATGAAAAAGGAAGTGCTTGGTTAAGTATGAATGAAGAAGTGCGTAACCCTTATTATGGTAGTAAAATGCTTAAATGCGGAAAAGTACAAAGAGAAATTAACTAAATGAAAATAGTTAAAATCATATTGTTGATTTTATTGGTCGCTTTTGTGGGAATACAATTTATTCCCACAGAACGCAACCAAAGTGATATTGTACTAAAAACCGATTTTATGTTGGTTAACCTAGTACCAAATAACATAAAAAGCAAGTTACAAGTTTCTTGCTATGATTGCCACAGTAATAATACTGCCTATCCTTGGTATAATAAAATACAGCCAGTGGCTTGGTTTTTAGAAGATCATGTTAAAAACGGAAAAGCAGAATTGAATTTTAGTGAATGGGGTTCGTTGTCAAGCAGAAGAAAAGCAAGTAAACTTCGTTCAATTATAAAACAAATAGAAAGCGAAGAGATGCCTTTAGATTCTTACACGTTAATTCATAAAGATGCAAAGTTTTCAAACGAAGAGACGAATGAAATAATCAATTTTATCACCCAATTAAAAGATAGTTTATAAACAATAATTAAATATATAAAAATGAAAAATTTAAAAATAAGTATAGTAGCAATACTATCATTAGCATTTTCTTTTATAAATGCACAGGGAAAAGAAAAGATGAATCACGACCACGGAAATATGAAAATGGATCATAGTAAAATGCAAGATTCTAAAGCAGAAGCAGTTCTTGCTGATTATTTTATGTTAAAAGATGCATTAGTTTCAGATGATGAATCAAAAGCAAAAGAATTGGGTGCTTCCTTAGAAAAAAGTTTAAGCAATTTTGATGTTTCTAAATATACTGATGCTCAAAAAATAGAATTAAAGGATATTATTGTTGATGCTATAGAACACGCAGAGCACATATCTAAAAGCCCAATAGCACACCAAAGAGAACATTTTAAGGTTTTAAGTAAAGACATTATAGATATGGTTGCTATAACTGGTACTTCTAATAAATTATATGAGCAATATTGCCCAATGTATGAAAAAGGAAGTGCTTGGTTAAGTATGAATAAAGAAGTGCGTAACCCATATTATGGAAGCAAAATGCTTAAATGCGGAAAGGTACAAAGAGAAATTAATAATTAGTAAATATCTATTTGGTCAATTAAACAGATATCTAATTCATAATAAGGAATTGAAACTTTTTATTGTTGGTTGGTTTTTAGTTGAAATCCCGATTTTATGATGTTAGAAAAGTCCTAGTTTGGGAAGGTAACTAATGCTAAAGTTTGGTAATAGCTCTTTCCCTAGTTAGGCACAATAAATTTGAAAAATAAAATTTTAATTAAAGATGCTTGAATTTGAGAGAAAGTCTTATTTTTTTTGGTTGATTGAATACAGTCTAACTCTCATTTTTGGGTATTATTTTAATAAGATACTAAAATGAAAGAATGTTGCAAAGATGGTTTTCAAGACACAGAAAAAAAGTCTAACATAAAAAAATGGTTCAATTATATAGTATATATAATACTATTTTTAATAGTTGGTGGTGCATTGGTACTTCAATTATTTAGTTAATAAATAAGTTAAAATGCCTAAAGAAAACACTGTAGAAAAATCTAAAAGTACAAACTTTTATAAACAGCTATTTAAAAAAGTAATACTTACTACCAGTATAGTTATTGCTTTATCTTTAAGTTATATTGTATGGATTGTTGTAGATTCTGACAGTATATTTCTACCTTTTTTAATTGTTAGTTTGGCGTTTTTTAAAACCATTTTTATCGTAAAGCTAACTTTTACACAGTTAAGCAAGATCATAGGAGAAAGTCATCAATTGGCCCACGTTCTTACTTTATTTGGAATCTTAATTGTGTTAATTGTGTTATCCTTTTCAGCAGATTATCAGGCATTATATATATTAAATTCAGGAAGTTTTAAATTTGATACGATTCCCAATAACTCGTTTTTCTTACAATTTATTGAGTTTTTGTATTTCAGTTTTATCACTTTTTCTTCTGTAGGATATGGAGATATTGTACCCATTTCTATAGCAGGAAAACTAATTGTTATTTTAGAAGTTGTTTTAAGCTTTTTCGTTTTAGTTTTTGGTATTGCAAACATCAATAGAATCCATGTAAACAAATAATCCTTTTTAAAACTTAAATTATGAAAGTACTTAAATTTATTACTCTATTAACTGTTTTCCTTTTAACAGTTAATCTTACAAATGCACAGGACACCTCTTACACTAAAGACATAAAGGAAGTAAAAGCCGTAATGAAAGCTTATAAAGATGCAATACAAAATTTAACAACAAAAGGCACCTTTGAACTCTTTACACCAGATGCTATCATATTCGAGCAAGGAAAATTAGAAGGTACATACAAAGAATATATATCTCACCATTTAGGACCAGAATTAGGACATTTTAAAAGTTTTATTTTTTCTGATTATGAGATTCAGACAACTGTAAATTCGTCCTATGCTTATACAACTGAAAATTACATCTACACTATAGTTCTAAAGGGGAATAAAACCAAAGGCACAAAAGAAAGAACCATTAAAAGTAAGGGAGTAGCAACATCAATATTGCAAAAAATTGATGGAAAATGGAAGATAATTCATTCTCATACCTCATTTAAAAAACTAAAAATCTAATTGATTATGAAAAATATTTTAGTTCCAACAGACTTTTCAAAAACTTGTGATAAAGCAGCTCATTTAGCAATTGAAATTGCCACACTTTTTGATGCTGGAATTCATTTTTTACATCAAATGCATACACCAGTAGACTGGGTTAAGTTAAACAAAACAGACGAGCATAATTATCCTGATACTCAAAAAGAGATTGGCATTGCCAAAAGCAAGTTAAGAAGTCTTGATAAAGATGCGGAACACAAAGGTTTAAAATCGAGGACTTTCTTGGAGTTTATTTCAGATGTAAAAGCAATTTCTGCACATTCTCACAATTTTCATCACGACTTCATAATAACAGGTAGTAAAGGCACACAAGAAGATTTCTCAAAACAATTTTTTGGGAGCAATACTCAAAAAATTATTAGAGATATCCACGTCCCAATTTTAGTTGTTAAAGAAGAGGCTACACTATTTCCTTTTAAAAACATTGTTTTTGTTTCTGATTTTAAGGAAGATATGTCTAATGCTTTTAAACAAGTTGTTAAAATAGCCGAGAAATGTAATTCAAAAATTCACTTATTAAATATCAATACAAATAAAGATTTTAATAATATTAAAAATGGTATAGTGCCAATAAGAGAATTTTTAACAAACTTTCCAGAATTAGAAAATTATGAAATGCACGTTTATAATGAATCTACCATTTTAAAAGGTATCGAAACTTTTCAAAAAGATAATGAAGTAGATTTAGTAGCAATGTATACACATAATAGAAGTGGTTTATCTAATATATTCTCTAAAAGTATTGCAGAAAACATTACAAATAATTCGAAAAAACCAGTGATGACAATTCATTTATAACTAAATTAAAATTATGAAAAGCTACGACACTCTTTCTGAAGCGATAAGTGCTTTACAAGCAAACGGATACACGTACAACTTAAACTTGTGCCCAAAACATATAGAATGTAATTCCTTAAAACTAAAATTACATCCAGAAGATTTTGATGTTGAGGAGATGCATCGATTTGAAGGAATGAGCAGTACCGATGATAACAGCGTTCTTTACGCCATTTCGTCAAAAAACGGAGTTAAAGGATTATTGGTAGATGCTTATGGTGTGTATGCAGAAAACATTTCTGAGGCAATGCGAAAAAAGCTTAAATAAATAAAATGAACATACTAAAAAAAACAAATCAAAAACTCTCATTATTAGGCTCTGTTTCCTTGGGTACAGGTGTAATGATTGGCGCAGGTATTTTTGTGCTAATGGGTCAAATTGCAGAGTTAGTAGGTGATTTGTTTCCAATTGCATTTATAGCAGGTGCAGTTGTAGTTGGTTTTAGTTCGTATTCTTACGTTAAATTTTCAAACGCATATCCTTCTTCTGGTGGTGTCGCAAAATTTTTAACAAAAGCTTTTGGTCCTGGAACAGCTGCAGGATCTTTCTCTCTGCTAATGTACATATCAATGGTAGTTGCCCAAAGTTTAGTTGCTGGTACTTTTGGCGCATATACTTTACGTTTATTTCCAGAAGAATATTCCGGATATGCATCCATATTAGGTGTAGCTCTTATTGGACTAGCGTATATCATAAATATTTCTGGGAATAAAATTATTGAAGCAACTGCTACTTTCACAGCAATTATTAAAGTAGCTGGTATTGCATTGTTGGCAATTTCGGGGTTAATAATTTCAGGTTTGCCAACCATAACAGGTAATTATGTAGCAACTAATAGTCAAGTTTTACCTGAAGGATTTGGGTTTGTGGCTGCCTTGGCATTGTCAATTCTTGCTTTTAAAGGGTTTACAACGATTACAAATCAAGGTGGTGATATTAAAAATCCACATAAGAATGTGGGACGCTCCATTATTATTTCTATTGCTGTTTGTACAATTATCTATGTTGTTTTAGCATTGTCGGTTGCTGGTGGATTAAGTATTGAAGAAATTATAGTAGCAAAAGATTATGCTTTAGCAGCAGCAGCAAAACCGCTGTTTGGCGAATGGGGTTCAATTCTAACAATTCTATTGGCTATTGTAGCAACAGTTTCTGGTGTAATTGCCAGCATATATTCTGCTTCCAGAATGTTAGGCATGTTGGGTAATATGAAACAAGTACCTGATATGAACAAAATGAAGAAACTTAAAAATCCCTCGTTAATTTTTACTGTTTCTTTAGCCATACTACTAACTATTTTATTCGATTTAACTCGCATAGCTTCCATTGGTGCTATTTTCTATTTAATTATGGACATTGCTATTCATTGGGGCCTTTTTAGATACCTTAAAAAAGAAGTAAAATTTAATCCAATTATTCCAATAATAGCAATAGTAATGGATATTGTTATTTTATCAGCATTCATTTATTTAAAATATGTTAACGACCCTTTTGTACTTGTAGTAGCAGGTATAGGAATAGCTCTTGTTTTTCTGTTTCAATTTCTTTTCATGAAAACACACACAGATAAAGATGGAAATATGAAAATGGGAATGGAAATGGATGAAGAAGAAATGATGTAAATGTAAAACTTTAAAATTATGAAACACACATATAAAATAAAAGGAATGACCTGCAATGGTTGCAGAAGTCATGTAGAAAAAATACTTTCAAAAGTTGAAGGTGTTACTAAAGCATCTGTAGATTTAGAAAAAGCTGAAGCAACCATAGAAATGGATGCTCATATTAAATTAGAAACTTTTCAAGATGCTTTAAAAAATGATGGAGACAGATATGGTATTCTTATTCCAAATAATGATAAAATGAAACATACGTATCACATTCATGGAATGACTTGCAATGGTTGTAGAAGTCATGTAGAAAAAACACTTTCAGAAGTAGCTGGTGTTTCAAAAGCAACCGTTGATTTAAAGAAAGCTGAAGCAACTATAGAAATGGAATCTCATATTTCATTAGAAATCTTTCAAGAAGCTTTAAAAAAGGATGGTGGTAGTTATAGTATTCACAAACAAGGAGAACACCAACATATAAAAGAAGAACAAAAACAAGCAGCTAAAGGAAAAGGAACAGGAACAGGTACTTTTTATTGCCCAATGCATTGTGAGGGAGAAAAAACGTATGACAAACCTGGTGATTGTCCAGTCTGTGGTATGGATTTAGTGGAAGAACAAAATTTATCAACTACAAATACAGAACAATGGACCTGCCCAATGCACCCAGAAGTTGTAAAAGATGAACCTGGTGATTGCCCGATTTGTGGAATGGATTTAGTGCCAATGGAGGCTGATAGTTCTGCCGAAGAAAAAACATATAAAAAATTATCTAAAAAGTTTTGGATTGCAGTTGCGTTTACATTGCCAATTTTCTTTATAGCAATGAGTGAAATGCTAATGAATAATCCATTATACGATATTTTAGAGCAGAAGAACTGGAATTGGATTCAGTTTGTATTATCAATTCCTGTAGTATTTTATGCGACTTGGATGTTTTTTGAACGTGCTTATAAAAGTATAAAAACGTGGAATCTCAATATGTTTACACTTATTGGAATCGGTGCAGGTGTGGCTTGGTTATTTAGTGTATTTGGGATGTTGTTTCCAGATGTATTTCCTGAACAATTTAAAACTGAATCAGGTGCAGTTCACGTCTATTTTGAAGCAGCAACAGTTATTCTAACGTTAGTGCTTTTAGGTCAGTTGTTAGAAGCTCGTGCGCATAGTAAAACCAATTCGGCAGTAAAAGAGTTACTAAAGTTAGCACCTAATAAAGCCATAAAAATAGTAGATGGTGAAGAAATTGAAGTCAGTATTGACGAGATAGAACTTAATGATATTCTAAAAGTGAAACCAGGAGATAAAATTCCTGTAGATGGTGTGATAACTGAAGGCGAAACAACTATTGATGAATCTATGATTACAGGCGAACCTATTCCTGTAAACAAATCTCAAGAAGATAAAGTAAGTAGCGGAACCATTAATGGGAATCAATCCTTTTTAATGAAAGCAGAAAAGGTAGGAAGTGACACTTTATTATCACAAATCATTCATATGGTTAATGATGCCAGTAGAAGTCGTGCACCTATTCAAAATTTAGCAGATAAAGTTTCAGGCTATTTTGTGCCAGTTGTAGTTCTTATTTCTATTATCACATTTATTGTATGGTCTATTTGGGGACCAGAACCAGTTTATGTGTATGCGTTTGTCAATGCAATTGCAGTACTAATCATTGCTTGTCCTTGTGCTTTAGGTTTAGCAACACCAATGTCTGTAATGGTTGGTGTGGGTAAAGGTGCTCAAAATGGTGTATTGATTAAAAATGCTGAAGCTCTTGAAAAAATGGATAAGGTAAATACGCTTATCGTTGACAAGACAGGAACAATTACCGAAGGAAAACCAACAGTTGAAACCGTTGGTGCTTTTAATGATGCTTTAAGCGAAAAAGAAGTGTTACAGTACATCGTGTCATTAAATACCAATAGCGAACATCCTTTAGCAGAAGCGACAGTTAAATATGGCAAAGAACACAACGCAGAAATTTTAAAGTCCGAAGATTTTAGTGCTGTTACAGGAAAAGGTGTTGAAGCTAAAATTGATGGAAAAAATGTAGCATTAGGTAATCCTAAAATGATGGAATATGCCAAAGCAGATATTACCTCTAAAATGAAAGACGAAGCTAAATCTTACCAAAAACAAGGCAAAACAGTTTCTTATTTGTCAATAGATGAAACCGTAGTTGGATATGTAGTTATAGGCGATAAGATAAAAGAAACAAGTGCTAAAGCCATTAAATCACTTCAAGATAAAGGGATAGATGTAATAATGCTAACAGGTGATAATCACGATACAGCACAAGCAGTAGCATCAGAACTAAATCTTGCAGATTTTAAAGCCAGTATGCTACCAGAAGACAAACTCAAAGAAGTAGAGAAACTACAAAAAAATGGAAAAGTAGTTGCTATGGCAGGTGATGGAATTAATGATGCACCAGCATTGGCAAAAAGTGATGTAGGTATTGCAATGGGAACAGGAACAGATGTAGCGATAGAAAGTGCTATGATAACTTTAGTAAAAGGCGATTTACACGGTATTGTAAAAGCAAAAAATTTGAGTAATGCTGTAATGAAGAACATTAAGCAAAACCTATTTTTTGCACTTATCTACAACACTTTAGGTGTACCTATTGCAGCAGGTGTGTTGTTTCCATTCTTCGGAATACTACTCTCGCCAATGATAGCAGCTTTAGCAATGAGTTTTAGCTCTGTTTCGGTAATAGGTAACGCATTACGATTAAGAACAAAAAACATTTAATTATATGCAGAAAACAGTTTTCAAAATATCAAAAATGGATTGTCCTTCTGAAGAAAATCTAATCAAAATGAAACTTTCTGATATAGATGGTATCAAACAACTTGATTTTAATTTAGAAGAAAGAATCTTAACACTATATCATAATTCAAATGTAAATGAAATTGGTAATGCCTTAAAAGAATTAAAATTAAATGAAAGTTTAATCAGTTCAGAAGATACCGACACAATTATTACTGAATCTACAAGGAGTCAATCCAAACTGTTGTGGACAGTTCTAATCATCAATTTTGCATTTTTTATTATTGAAATGAGTACAGGACTTATTTCAAAATCAATGGGATTAGTTGCTGATAGTTTAGATATGTTGGCAGATTCATTTGTTTATGGATTGAGTTTAATAGCGGTTGGTGGTACAGTTTTAAAAAAGAAACGTATTGCAAAATATGCAGGCTATTTTCAGATAACACTTGCAATTATCGGAATCGTTGAGGTAATACGTCGGTTTTTAGGCTATGAATCGCTACCTGTATTTTCAACAATGATTATCGTTTCAGTATTTGCTTTGATTGCAAATGGCATTTGCTTGTACCTCTTACAAAAATCTAAAAGTCAAGAAGCACATATGCGTGCCAGTATGATTTTTACCTCTAATGATATTATAATAAATCTTGGCGTAATTACAGCAGGCGTTTTAGTCAATTGGCTGCATTCTGGTATTCCAGATTTAATTATAGGAATCATTGTATTTGGATTGGTGATACAAGGTGCATTCAGGATATTAAAATTAAGTAAGTAAAAAGTTTAACTATAAAATCAAAAAATATGGAAAATTCAAAAGAACACTCAAACAAAGGAAATTACAAAACCTTCTTTATAATGTTGGCTTGCTCATTTGTAGCAATGTACATCACAATGTACTTAAACACCTATTCCATAGACCACGTATGGTTTAGTTTAACACGATTCTATATGACGTGTTTAGGAATTTCAACAATGGCAGTAATAATGTGGTTTTTTATGCGAAAAATGTATAATGATAAAAAGAAGAATATCGCCATACTTGCAGGTAGTTTTATTCTGTTTGTAGGTGCATTAGGGTTGGTAAGAACACAAGCACCAATTATTGGTGATGTCCTTTGGATGAAAGCAATGATACCGCATCATTCTATCGCTATTTTAACAAGTGAAAGAGCAGATATTCAAGACCCAGAAGTTAAGAAATTAGCAGAAGACATTATAAAAGCACAACGTAAAGAAATAGAAGAAATGAAAGCAATGATAAAACGATTAGAGAATGAAAAATAATAAAATAGTCATATATATTGGCATACTCGTAGTAGGTGTGTTATTGGGTTGGTTGCTTTTTGGTGGCTCATCAAATGAAGAAATAGACCATAATCACGATGCGGTTGCAGCAACCAATCAAATGTGGACGTGTTCTATGCATCCACAGATTATGCAACCAGAGCCAGGCGACTGCCCCATTTGTGGTATGGATTTAATTCCTGCGGAAAGCGGAAGTGATGGCTTAATGGCAGACCAATTTAAACTAACAGAAAATGCGATGGCATTAGCCAATATTCAAACAACTGTTGTAGGCAAGGGAAATGTTGAAGGCAACACCATAAAGTTATCTGGTAAAATTGCTGAAAACGAAGAAGCCAATGCAGTACAGGTAAGTTATTTCGCTGGAAGAATTGAACGTTTGAATGTGAGTTTTACAGGTGAAGAAGTTCGTAAAGGTCAATTATTGGCAACCATTTATTCGCCAGAACTCTATGCAGCACAACAAGAATTAATTACAGCAGCATCTTTAAAAGAATCACAACCTGCTTTATACAAAGCAGTCCGTAATAAATTGAAATTATGGAAGCTCTCTGAAAATCAAATCAATCAGATTGAAGAAACAGGAAAAGTGAAAGAAAACTTTCCTGTTTATGCAACCTTTTCGGGTACTGTTACTGAAAAATTAGTAGAGCAAGGCGATTACATTAAACAAGGTCAACCCTTATTAAAAATTGCCAATCTCAACACAGTTTGGGGAAATTTTGATGTGTATGAAAATCAGATTGACCGCTTTAAAAAAGGACAGGAAGTGATGATAACAACCAATGCTTATCCTAATAAAGAGTTTAAAGGTAAAGTAGATTTCATTGACCCAGTTTTAAACACGAAAACAAGAACTGTAACCTTACGTGTTGTTTTAAGCAATAAGGACGATGTATTTAAACCAGGAATGTTTGTAACCGCAAATATTGAAGGCAGTACAGCTAAAAATGATGAAGTATTATCAATTCCTGCATCTTCTGTATTATGGACAGGTGAACGTTCTGTGGTGTACCTTAAAACAAATCCAGACCAACCTATTTTTGAAATGCGTGAAATTAAATTAGGCAATCAAATTGGTAATGAATATGAAGTTGTAGAAGGTTTATTTGTTGGAAATGAAATAGTGACTAACGGAACATTTACGGTTGATGCAGCAGCACAATTACAAGGCAAAAAGTCTATGATGAATAAAGATGGTGGTAAAGTAATGACTGGACACGAAGGTCATTTAGGTATGGATAACAATGCATCTAACAAAGAAAGTGACCACACTAATATGAATGAGCGTTTGGAAGTATCAGAGAAATTTCAACAACAGTTAAATAGTGTTTACAATGCGTATATCAATTTAAAAGATGCTTTAGTAAAAGAAGATTCAATAAGTACTTCAGCAAACGCAACAACTTTATTAAATAAATTGAACAAAGTAGATATGAAATTGTTGTCAGATAATAAGGCGCATAACCATTGGATGTCATTAGAAGGCGAAATAAAATCTTCTGCAACTTCAATTTCTGAAACGTCCGATATAAAATCACAAAGAGACCATTTTAAACATTTATCATCACATCTAATCAATGCTGTACAACTATTTGGTATCAATGAAAAGGTCTATGTAGAATTTTGTCCAATGGCAGATAACAATAATGGTGCTTATTGGTTAAGCAAAGAAGAAAAAGTAATCAATCCATACTTTGGCGAAGCAATGCTAACCTGTGGTGAAGTAAAACAAGTAATAGAATAATAAATCAAGTAATAACAATTAAATTTTAAACAATGAATTTTTCAAAGAAAAATCACGAACACAAAAACAAAAATGTAATCGACGTGAGTAAAAAAGTAATTTTAAGTGTAGCTGTAATAGCAGCATTAGGTTTAACAAGTTGTAAAAACGAAACCAAAAAAGAAACAGAAACCACAACTACTGAAATGTCTAAAGATATGGCAATGACAGACCTGTCTTTTGGTGTAAGAGGAAATTGCGGTATGTGTAAAAACACTATCGAAAAAGCAGCTAACGGTGTTGAAGGTGTAGCAAGTGCTAATTGGGATGTCGATAAGAAGAAGATTGATGTGTCTTTTGATGATACAAAAACCGATGCAATGGCAATCCATAAAGCAATCGCAGCTTCAGGATATGATACCGAAAAAGTAGCAGGTGATGAAGAAGCATATGATGGTTTACCAGGTTGTTGTAAATACGACCACGAAATGATGATGAATCAATCTGGTGAAGAAAAAAGTGATGACCATTCAAATCACGACCATTAAACAAAAATGAAAGAGTCTTTTTCGGAAGGCTCTTTTTTATTCCCCACAACCCAAAACCCAGTTTTTTCGTACCTCAAAATCCTCTGTCTTTTGTGTTGTTCCGCGCGCCAATGCATAATTGGTTTTATGTCATAATACTTGTAGCCAACCCTATAATAGCACATTGCTTGTTTTATTTAAACGTCGTTATTTTATAAAATTGGTACAATAAAAAAGCAAAGAGCCATTGCCAACGCTCAAAACAACTATTACGCCACAAAACCAATCCCAAGCTATGTTACATAATAGAAGTTATAGGAGCAAAAATCCTTTCAGAGGTTGCCTACGGCGTGTTATTATATTTTCGTCGCTATAACTGCTATTATGTAAAATA
>Ga0209345_10000273_pt1 | contig 68584 bp, 71 predicted proteins | sample Cruoilmetagenom7_FD_187294 | JGI IMG/M metagenome (GOLD analysis project Ga0209345, IMG submission 187294) | Oil polluted marine microbial communities from Coal Oil Point, Santa Barbara, California, USA - Sample 7 (SPAdes) (version 2) | ecosystem: Environmental > Aquatic > Marine > Oil seeps ... | reverse complement strand
TTGGTGTCGAGCTTGAAGATGCGCTGAGCATCGCAGAAAAGATCGACATTTGAACGCTGGGCGAACGGCTTGTTGCTGTTCGTCTTCCGGAACCGGTCAGGCATCAAAGCAGAGCCAATGACGGTTCGGGGCCCTCAGCCGACATGCCTATCTCTCTCCGCATGCGCTCGCAGTGCCAACCTTGCCGCAATGCCGCGAAGAACCACGCTGTACTGGAGCGGGAGAGCCGCTGTTCATACAAGCGGCTGCTAAATCGACAATGGTTTCGAACTGCCGATCGCGGAATCTGGGACACCAAAGACCCTGCGCCATCTTGTAAGCACCGTTACAGAAACGTTCAGGCCGCGATCATGGTCCGGCGAAATGGCGCGCCAAGGGGCCGCCGTCCGGCGTGTCGAGATAATTTACGGTTTCTTGTCGCCTTTTGTCCGCTTCGGTTACGCATTTCTATGCAAAGACCTTTCCGTGGCCGTGAGACGCTCATGTTTCAGTGATGACTATTTTCTCGCGCGATCTCCTGACGGATCAAAGGCTGCACCAGAAAGGACGGCAATCCGGCATCGCTTCCCGAGTATTTCCGTTTCCAGTTCCGTTGATTCATCATGCCCGGTAAGAAGAAACCCGATTCCGACGGCCTGGTTCAGTCGGTGCCCCCACGTAGCGCTCGACACCCAACCCACAATCTTGTCGCCTGTCAGGATTGGCTCACCGCCGATGGGGTCATCACCCACGGAGTCGATAAGAAACTGCACCATCCGGTAGCGTGACGGGGTGTTTTTAAGCTGCATCAGTTCTTCATGCGCATAGAAGTCGCTGCGTTTCGTGTCGATCAGCCCCCCCATGCCGACCTCGAAAGGCGAGATTTCGACGTTCAGCTCCTCTCCGGTTCGGGCAAACCCCTTTTCGATGCGAAGAGCGTTAAGCGCTCTTGACCCGAACATGGCGGGCGCGGTGCCACCGTTGGCGGCAACAATCGCGTCGTGCAGCGTCAGTTGGTCGGACATGGCGCAGTGGATCTCGTAGCTGACCTCACCCACGAATGACAGTCGCAGGACCGTACAGTCAATGCCACTGATCTTTGCGTCCATCCCACGGAAAAACGCAGGCAGATCATCGCCAGTCAGGGTCGAGGCCAACGCCGTCGCAGTCGGGCCGGCAATGACGAAACCTGCGGTGTCGTCGGTGCGGTTGGTCAGGGTCACGTCAAGGCCCACGACACAAGGGCGCAACAGGCGTTCCTGAATGCGATTGGCACCGCCCGAACCGAACATGCGATAGCGCTGATCACCGGCTTTGAAGACGGTCAGATCACCCGCCAGAGTTCCGTTTTCATCAACCAGCGGAGACAGGGACACCCGACCCACCGCGGTTGGAATGCGTCCGGGCAAAGCGCGACGCAGACAGGTTTCGGCATCGGGGCCTTCCACGACGAATTGTGAAAAGGTCAGCAGATCACCAGTTGCAACGTCACTTGCGACGGACGCGCATTCCCGTTCAATGGCCTCGAACGCCTCGTTGCGGCGGAAGCTTGGTGTTTCTTGCGGTGTGGTGCCGGGTTCACCAAACCAAAGCGGCCGTTCCCAGCCATCGGCCATGCCGAAACAGGCGCCCATTTCGCGGTAACGTTCGTACATCGGGGTAACACGCACCGGACGCGCTGCTTCCACCTCTTCGTTGGGAAAGTGTTGCTTGTAGCGGGTCGCATAAGCATCATGGGCACGCTTCAACGCGAACTCCCCGATCGCCCAATCGCCAAACCGCGCCACATCGCACCCCGAAAGATCGCGCGAGGGCGTGCCTTGGGTCAGCCATTCACTGATCAACTGGCCAAACCCGCCCGACATGGCAATCCCCGCCAGGAAGCCCGCCGCGCAGAAATGGTTCTTTTGCCCGGGCATCCAGCCCACAAGCGGGCGAACATCTGGGGTAAAGACAAAGGGGCCGTTCACGGTCGACTTGATACCTGCGTCCCCAAGACAGGGAAGCGCCTCCCAGATCTGTTCAAGGTTGGGCAGGAGCCGGTCAATATCAGGCGGCAATAACTGGTTCGAGAAGTCCTCGGGCATGCCGCCGACACCGAAATCATGGCTTTCCGCTTCGTATATTCCGAACAACAGGCCGCCTGCCTCGCGCCGGGCATAAACACCCGCATCCACATCGCGCAGCACGGGTGGCTCGAAATCCATTTGCTGCATTTCCTTTATCGGCTCAGAGATCAGGTAATGATGCGCCATGTTGGTCATGGGCAGGCGAGCGCCGGTCATCTGTGCGATCTCGTCTGCGTACATGCCTGCGGCATTTATGATGATGTCAGCGTGAATTTCGCCGGCCGGCGTCTCCACGATCCATGATCCGTCTGATTGAGGCGTAAGCCCGGTCACTGGGCTGTCTTGTCTTATCTCGGCCCCGCGCGCGCGTGCCGCACGGGCATAGGCATGGGTCAGGCCATAAGGATCAACGTGACCGCCGTTTGGATCGTAAAGAGCCCCCAGAACTGAATCCGTCTCCAACATTGGCCAATAGGTTTTCAGTTCCTCCGGCCCCATCATCTGGTAATCCACGCCGATCCGTCGACCGATACCAAGCAGACGCTGCAACTCGTCCATGCGATCTTCGGTCCGGGCAACCATAAAACCGCCCACCTTGTGGGAGGTGATCGCCTGGCCGGATTCCGCCTCGATCTCGTCCCAGAGATCGAAGGTGCGTTTCATCGACCACGCGATTAGCGGGCTGCCGTTGAACGTGTTGCCATTGGCTGCGGCATGCCAGGTCGACCCCGCTGTCAGCTGGGTTTTTTCAAGCAACAAGGCGTCGCTGCGACCGGCCCGCGCCAGATGATACAGGATCGAGCAACCGACCACACCTCCGCCTATGATAACAAATCCGTAACGCTGCATCTCTCACCCTCCGCAGATTCCTTCTTGATGAAGTTTGGCGAAATATGCTCTGTCTGAAAATAGAGTAATACAGCGTTTCAATTGAAGGTGAGTTTCAAATGGCATATCGACTTCTTCCACTGAATAGTCTGCGCATGCTGGAGGCGTGCATCCGCACTGGTTCGCTGACAAATGCGGCGGAAGAGCTGGGCGTCACGCCTTCAGCGGTGCGCTATCAGATCCGGCAGCTCGAAGACCTGACCGGCAAGGCCCTGTTCGATCGCCACGGTCCGCGCATCACACCGACGCGACATGCCCGCGCCGCGCTGCCGGATCTTCAGACGGGGCTGGACGCCCTTCAGCGGGGCTATGACAACCTTGGATCCGATCCGCGCGACGGCTTGGATATTGTTGTCGACGTGTCGCTTGCGGCGCTTTGGCTGGGTCCGTTGCTTCAGGATTTCGAGACCCTTTACCCCGATCTCCGGGTCAATCTGCTGTCGCCAATTTCAGGCACACAACCGCAAGACACCCGCGCCGATATCGTCATCACCGCGCATCCTGTTGGCAAGCAAGACCAGGGTCACGCTTTGCCGCCCGAGACGTTCCTGCCACTGGCAGCGCCGGGGGGGCACGAAGCCGCCCTTCTGACCACTGTGCCGCTACATGCCTACGACGCCTATCCCAATTGGGACCTGTGGCAGGCAATTCATGGACCGATTTCAGCACCCCAACGCCGCTATTCGCTTGCGATGCTGGCCATTCAGGCCGCCAACTACGGTGCGGGGCTAACCCTGTCCTCCACCCTTCTGGCCCTCGAGGACATCCGGGAAGGACGCTTGATCTGCCCTCCCGTTCACACGGGAAAGAGCATGCAGTCGGCCCGATGGATGGTGCTGCACCAGCCAGACAAGCCGGAAACACAGGCGTTTGCCGATTGGATAACCGACAAGATGAACGCCGCCTGCGAAGAAGCTGCCGCCCTGATCGGTTAGAGGATCTGGCTCAGGAACTCCTTGGTGCGCGGATCCTGGGCGTTGTCAAAGAAGGTTGCCGGAGGCCCGTGCTCCACGATCACTCCCCGATCAGTGAAGTAGATGTGATCGGCCACTTCGCGAGCAAACCCCATTTCGTGGGTAACCAGAATACAGGTCATACCTTCTGCGGCCAGGTCCTTGATCGTCACCAGTACTTCCTTGACGGTTTCAGGATCAAGCGCTGCCGTCACTTCGTCAAACAGCATCACATCGGGGTTCATCGCCAGTGAACGTGCGATGGCAACCCGTTGTTGCTGACCGCCTGACAACTCGCCGGGATAGCTGTTTTCCTTGTCTTCCAGCCGCACCTTTTTAAGCAGGGCGCGCGCCCGTTGCTCGACCTGGGCTTTGTCTTCTTTGAGTACTTTCACTGGTGCCATCATCACGTTTTCCAGCGCGGTCTTATGAGGGAAAAGGTTGTATTGCTGGAACACCATGCCGACCTTCTTGCGCAGGGTCAGCATATCCAGTTTGTCGTCATGAACCTCTTGTCCCTCGACCTGAATCGAGCCGCCCTGGATGTCGTTCAGGGCATTGATGCAGCGGATCAGGGTGGATTTTCCCGAACCGGAAGGTCCGATGATACAGATCACTTCGCCTTTCATAACATCCAAGGAAACGCCCTTTAGCACTTCCAGCGCACCAAAGGATTTATGCACATTTGTTATAGAGACGATGGGTTGATCGGGTGTCCAAGTCATGGTCTTTCCTCCGGTCACAGTTTCAAAGCGTATTTACGCTCAAGCCACACAGTCAGGCGGGCAATGGGGTAGCAGTAAAGAAAGAAAATCAGCAAAATAAAGCCATAGAACGGCACCAGCAGCTCGGGCCGGTTGTTTTCAGCTTCGATTGCCTGTCGGGTCAGGTTCAGCACTTCTTCAACACCCAGAATCGAGACGATAGGTGTCGCCATAGTCAGGATCGCGTACCAGTTCATCCAGGGCGGGATCATCCGCTTGATGCACTGTGGCAGAATGATCTGAAACAATGTCTGGCGGCGGCTGAAGGCCAGACTTTCAGACGCTTCCCACTGGGCAGAGGGCACAGATGCAATTGCGCCGCGGACAATTTCCGAAATATTGGCCATGACCGGCAGGCTGAGACCGATCACCGCCTTGCTCCAGTCCGGAACCGGAATGCGTATGCCGAAGACGTTGATCTGGAAAGGAAAGCTGAGCATCACGATAAACAGCAGCACCAGCCATGGAGAATTGCGGAAAATCTGGGTGATCCAGTAACTGGCGATCCGAACAGGCCGCAACAGCGAAATCTGCCCCAGCCCCAGAAACACGCCGAGGATGGTGCCAAGCAGCATCGTCAGTACAGAAATGATGACCGTAAACAGGAACCCTCGGGTTAATAGAAACGGCATCCAGCGCCAAAGCGCCTCAAGCGGCGTGATCTTGGTGTCACCGCTGCTTTGCGCATAGGCATAGACGGGCCACAACAGCGCAATCGCTATGAAAAGGAACGGCACCCATGGCGGGATACCTGCCAGCCAGTGACTGAAGTTAAGCGATTGGGCTGTGTGACGTGGTGCAGGCGCGCTCAGCATTACAGGCATATCGGTTCTTGCGGGGGTCGTCAGACCGGGAATACGGTTTCTCATGTCACGCTCCGTAGCCCGGGATACGCATCGAACGTTCCCATTTATTCATGCCTAGAACAAGAAACCCAACCAGGGCCAAATAGGCGACAAAGAGGAACAACATCATCGGGTTTTGCGCCGACGGATGGTCATTCCAGATAGTGATCGCCTGATAAAGAAGCTCAGGCACGGCGATCACAAAGGCCTGTGTCGTGGTCTTAACCAGATTGACCAGATTGTTGTTCAGCGCCGGGATAGAGACGCGCAGCGCCAAAGGCAGCACCACATATGCAAAGGTCTGGAGACGGGTAAATCCAAGGGCTTCGCTGGCTTCTTGTGTTGAGTCCGGCACTGCTTCAACACCGGCGCGGAAAATCTCGACATTGAAGGCACCGGCGAAGAAGGACAGCGAGATAACCGCCCAACCCACATTTGAAATAATGGGAACTTCAAGCCAGCCATCGGGGCTGTATGTGGGCGTGAAAGCCCCAAGAGCGAAATAGAAAAACAGAAGCTGGACAAAGGGCGGAGTGTTGCGGAAGAACTGAATATAACCCTGAACGAGCCCCCGGACGATCCGGTTGCGAGCTCCTTGCATCGCTGCGCCAACGATGCCGATAATCAAACTGAAAATCACACAGATGACCGACAGCTTGATGGTCATCCACAAACCGCTGACAACCTTGCCCCACTGGCGCTCTTCATAAAAGAAAATGAAGTTCCAAGTCGGGTGGTCGGCTGCTATCTGCCGGAAAAACTCCTGGATTGCATCCAACATCCCATTGCCTCCTGTTGATATTGTTCAGCTTGCGCCCCTGAGGGGCGCAAGCCATTTTTGACCGGGCTGTAAATTATTCAGCCAGCCAGTCTGTGTAGCGTTCGTTCTGGTCAGCCAGGTATTTGGTCGGCTGAATGCCCCACTTGTTTTCCATTTCAATCAATGTGCCATCCTTGTGCCAGTTGTACTGCATACCTGACATAAAGCGGCCAAACACACAGGTCTCTTCAGCTTTCGGCACGGCGAGCGCCCATGGGTTGTCATCTTCGGTTGGCATCGGCATGCCAAAGCCATCCCAGTCGCCTGACGCCAGATCGGCCATGATCGAACTGTCGTCATAAACAAAGCCTACACATTTCTTGTCGCGCAGTGCCTGCTTGGCTTCGGCATTCCCGGTGAAGGCCAAGATCTCTGCGCCATAGCGCTCTTCGACGATCTGGTTGTAGAACGCGCCTTGCTTGCCACAAACGGGCTTGCCACGGACCTGTTCCCATTCCGAAAACTCAAGAGCGTTCGGTGCCAGCAGGTTGGTGCCGGAGGTGTAGTAATTGGGGCCGACGATGCCGACAATCTCGCGCCGGTCAGCACGGTCGGACATGGTCGCGATCATCAGGTCGATTTTGCCCTGCTCAAGGAATTGCATCCGGTTAGAACTTTGCACCGATATCAGTTCAAGCTCGACCCCCATGGTGTCGGCCACGTCCTGCGCCATGTCGATTTCCATGCCGACCAGATCGCCGTCGGTATTGCGAAAGCCCCAAGGCTTATAATCGGCTTTGACGCCGACCACGATCTTGCCAGCCGACATTACCCGGTTCCAGGTGTCGTTGGTGCATTCTGCAGCGCTTACCGCCGTTGTCGAAAAAAGCACTGCGGTAGCAGTCATCATTGTGGTGAATTTTTTCATCACTCTCTCCCTGTCGTTATAGGCGGATGAGCCGCCCGGTTATTTCCCTACCGTACCGAATTCGGACTGTATGGGACATTGCATGGCCTGCAATATCTGCAAGGCCACATCGAAATTCTGGCGCGTCATTGTACACTGCTGCCTCATGTTCCGGCCTCTGTGTGTATCTGGCGTACATTTGATGCGAGTGTATCGAACAAACGCACAATATTCTCACCCGGCGCAACATTCGCTGGGCCATCGCGACCGGCAAATCGTAGGGCCGCGTGAAACTTTGCGATCAGCGTTTTGTTATTCAGAGGGTTCTGCGGCATGCCGTGGGCGACCCCGCAAAACCCTTGCTGGCTGCGCCCGTCTTTCAGTGTTACCTTCAATCGGGCGCTTTCTGGAAATTTCGCGCGCATGTCATCGGTCGAAAGATCAGGCACATTATCCACACGTATCTTGCGCATCAGTTCCATTTTCTGAGGGGCATGGATTGCGTCGGGTAAAAGATCTTCAAACCGGACACGGCCATGCAACGCTGCGCAGGCCAGCGCGAAAGGCAGACTGAACTGCGCCTCCTGCGGTGTCTGTGGTTCCGGATAAATCAGGCTGATATAGACCAGTTCCGGCACCTCGGCGTGAATCTCAGCAATCTGATCCGGTTGGGTATCCAATTCGCGCATTAGCGCGTTCATCTGGTCGATAGCAGCATGGGCGGCGGAACAGACCGGATTGGTCTTGAACAAAAGCCCCGGCTCTACCAGCCGCCAACGCTGCCCCAGCGTGTCTATCACGGCCATATCCGCCTTGCCGTTATTGAGCAGTTTCAGGTAGCCGCGATCGTCCTCGAAAGCTCTTTCCGGTCCAGTCAGGCCAGCCTTGGCCGCCCGTGCAAAACCGATGGCGCGGCGCGCGGTTTCGCCTACAAGAAATGGCTTGCCATCCGTTCCGAACACCGCCTTGCCGCCGCCCGAGGCCGCCGCAGCCAACCCGATAGCAGCGTTCATCTGATCCTCGCTCAGTTCCAGCAAAACACCGACAGCTGCCGTGGCACCGGTCAGGCTGAAGGTCACGGTGCTCCACCAGCCGTCGAAGTAGTGTGAATGGGTGCAAAGATCAGCCAGCACATAGGTGACTTCGGAGCCCACAACAAAGGCACGGCGCACCGCATCTTCGCTGGCCCCGGTCTCCTGCGCGACGGCCAGAACCGCTGGCAGAACCACCGCAGAGCCATGCATGATCCCGGTGTAAGAGGTGTCATCAATATCCCAGACATGGGCCGCCATACCGTTGACAAGCGCAGCGGTCTCGGCATCCGAAGTGCCGCCGGTGGCGCGTGTGGACATGCCCGGATGACCCGGAAGGGCCGTTGCAACCGCCCCGGTCGCCACATGCGCTCCGCCCGCGATCATCGCGCCAAGCGTGTCAAGCATCGCCCGATCTGCCACGGCGCTCACGTCTGCTGGCATGTCAGGACATGCGCAAGCGAAACGGGCGAAACGGCGGGCGATGGTTTCTGTCATGCAGCCTCCGCAATGCTGAGGCCATGGGGCAAGGCGTTTTCAAAAAGCACTTCCCAGAGGTTTTCGGCCCAGGTGCCGGGCACAATAATGTCAAAGCTGTCGGCGCCGGTGCACTGGATCAGAACGCCTACATGGTGGATTCCGGTCTGCAGGAATTCATCCGGGCCAAATGCCGCCCCGGAAACATCAATGGCAATGACCTGGCTCAACAGATCACGCGCGGCGGGGCCATTGAGAGTGATCACGGTGCGTGCGTGGCTCAGATCGAGCGTGACCAGATCATCGGTAGCATGAGGGGAAAGATCACCTGCGCCTTCGAACAATATCTTGTCGGGGGTGATTCGCCAGGCCGTGACATCGCCGACCTGTTCCGACGTGCGATAGCAACCGCCGGTTTTCAGACCCAGCGATTTCAGAACCGGAGCGGCAGCGGCCTCAAACCCTGCCCAGCCAGCGATCTGGCCGAGGCCGCGCAGCCCACGCGTGCCAAGTATCACGCCTGCCTCACCGGCGGCACCGTGCCGTCCGGGCACGCATTGCTTTTGCAATGGGGACAGCATCTCAACCATTCTGACGAACCCCTTCCGGATCAAAGAAATGATGCGAGACCACCTTGGCTTTCAGGGTCTCATTGCCGACAAAGTTGACCACTCGGATCACCTCACCCTTACGGTCCTGACCGTTCTTAAGAAGCCCCATGGCGATATTCCGGCCCAGAGCGGACGAATAAGTGGTCGAAGACACCCAGCCATCTCCATGGCCTTTTGCCTCACCCGCCTCGGGAAACAAAAGCGACCCGGGTTTCGCACCAGTGGGCCCTTCGATTTCAAGCCCGACCAGCACCGGCCGCGCCGGATCTTCCAGAACCGGACGTTTGCGGAGCACCGATCCGACAAAGGGTTTCTTGAACGAAGCAAACCCTTCGAGACCCAGATCCTTCATCGAGGTGCGCCCTTCCAGCTCGGGGCCGGCGACGTGGCCTTTCTCAATCCGGAGCGCTCCCATGGATTCAGTGCCATAGGGTTTGAGATTGAAATCGGCCCCGGCAGCATAAAGCGCCTGCCAGACGTGACGGGCAAAACCCGAGGGAATGTAGACCTCATAGGCCAGTTCACCGGAATAGGACATCCGGTGGATCCGCACGTCAACACCGTCGATCACGGCATGCGTAAAGTGATTATTCGGCAGCGCCTCGCGGCTCAGATCGGCATCTGAGACCTTGCTGAGCAGATCGCGCGCATTTGGGCCAGCCACGGCAATTGCTGCCCATTGATCCGTCACAGTGGTGACATGGACCCGCAAATCCTTCCACGCAGTTTGCAGCAGGTGTTCGGCAAAGGCCAGCACCTTGGCCGCATTGGCGGTGGTGGTGGACATGAAATAGTCGTTCTCGCCCAGGCGTGCGGTCGCGCCGTCATCCATCACGAACCCGTCCTCGCGCAGCATCACGCCATAGCGCAGCCTGCCGACCGCAAGCGTTTTCCAGCCATTTACGTAAACACGGTTCAGGAACTCAGCCGCATCCGGCCCCTGCACAGCGATCTTGCCAAGGGTCGAGACATCGACCATGCCAACATGTTCGCGCACATGGCCTGCCTCGCGGATATAGGCGGCGCGTAGGTCCTCGGTCCCTTTCGGGTAATACCAGGGCCGCATCCAGGCACCTGCTTCTGTCATCTTCGCGCCATGTTCGACATGCCAGTGATGGATCGGCGAAAGCCGCGTGGGACGGAAATGGCGGCCATGTTCATGACCCACCACCGACCCCATGGCAATCGGGGTGAAGGGGGGGCGGAAGGTCGTGGTGCCGATCTGTTCGATCGGTTTGCCGCGCAGTTCTGCCATCCGGTTCAGCGCGTTGATGTTGCTAAGCTTCCCCTGATCAGTAGCCATGCCCAGCGTGGTATAGCGTTTTAGATGCTCGACCGAGACATACCCCTCAAGATGCGCTTGATCGATATCGCTGATTTTCACGTCATGCTGAAAATCAACAAAGGCTTTGCCCTTTGTTTTGCCATTGGCGTCAAAGACCGCCCAGAGTGGCAGATAGCCCGACTGCCAGAACGGACCAGTGGGATAACTTTCGGAGCGCTCACCGAAACCGGCATCAAACCCTGCGGATTTTGCGGCTACTGTGCCCTGCTCAAAGCCTTGGGCGATAACATCATTCAACGTGGCTGCCGCCGCCGCAGTGCCAGCCGGTTGCAATGTCTTGCTGGCATCATCGGGCGCGATGAAAGCGGCTGAAGCCTCGTCAAAAACCGGCTTGCCATAGCGTTGTGACCATATGTGCACCGCCGGAGCCCAACCGCCCGAAACGGCGATCAGGTCAACCGGCAGGTTCCGGCCTGTTCCGGTGGCGCGGCCTTGCGCATCAATCGGCACCACATGCGCGGACTTAACCCGCCGCGAACCGCGCGTCTCTAGCACGCCATGAGCGGACAACACGGTAGCCCCCGCCTTTGTGGCAATTTCTTGCGTCGCGTCAGCGACCTGCGCGCGCATGTCCGCTACTGTGACTGTCGCGCCCGCACGGGCCAGATCGGCGGCAGCGGCATAAGCGCTGTCATTGTTCGTTGCGACAAGAACTTCCTGCCCCGGAAGAACTGCGAACCTGTTCAGGTAGCTCCGCGCCGCGCCTGCCAGCATAACTCCGGGCTTGTCGTTGCCACCAAAGACAAGTGGGCGCTCAATCGCCCCGCTCGCCATGACGCAGCGTTTGGCGTGCACCTGCCAATAGCGCTGGCGGACTTGGTGGTTTTCAGGCGCTTTCAGATGATCCGAAACCCGCTCGATCAGCCCGTAGGTGTCGCCGTCATAAGCCCCGAAGGCTGTGGTGCGTGTCAGGATACGAACATTGCTCAGCCCGTTCAGTTCATCTGTTGCCGCGGCAACCCATGCATCGCCCTCACGCCCCACCGGATCGTTCAGCACCGCGCCGCCAAGTTCGAAGTCCTGTTCAACCAGCATCACCTGCGCGCCGGTCCGGCCCGCTGCCAGCGCAGCCGACAGGCCAGAGACCCCTCCGCCAATCACCAGCACATCGCAGAACGCGTTGCGTTTTTCATAGTGATCCGGGTCGTTCAGGTAGGTCGCGCGGCCCATTCCTGCAGATTTGCGGATGAAGGTTTCACACATCATCCAGAACCGGGTTGAGTGTTTGAACGGGCCAATAAATGTCTTGTAGTAGAAACCAGCGCTGAGGAAAGGGCTGGCCCAGTTGTTGACCGCACTGACATCGAATTTCAGGCTGGGCCAGGCATTCTGGCCGGTTGACACCAGCCCGTCAAAGGCCTCGGTCACCGTGGCGCGGGCATTGGGTTCATGCCGGTCGCCATCGCGCAGATGCACCAACGCGCCGGGCTCTTCGACGCCTGCGGAATAAATGCCACGCGGGCGGTGATATTTGAAACTGCGCCCAACCAGCGAGACGCCTCCTGCCAGCATGGCCGAGCTCAGGGTGTCACCCTGATACGCCTGAAGTTCCTGACCCTCAAAGCTGACCGCGAGGGGTTTACTGCGGTCAATGCGCCCACCTGTTGCAAGACGTTTCATGCCTCAGCCCCTTGCGTTTCTTCCTGACCTTCAACATCACGTGCAAGGCGGCAGGAACCGATTTCATGGGTCAGCGTATTGCGTTCCAGAACAACCCATTGCCGGCAGCCCTGCACATGGTGCCAGTATTCCCGATGGGCCCCGCGAGGGTTATTTCGGTTGAAGACGTAATCCAGCCATGGCTGGACCTTGCCCTCATCCATGGCGGGGCGTTGCACGGTTGCGTCTGCGCCGTAAGTGAATTCAGTTTCAGCTCGGGGCCCGCAGATTGGGCAGTCAATCCTGATCATTTGCTTGCCTCAATGTGCGTTCGGTTGTGGGCCGGCGCCCTTTTCATCAATCTGATAGCCACGCTCGAACCGATCGAGGGTGAACTCCGCGTTGTCGGGGTGCGGCTCGTCTTTGGCGATGGTCCATGCAAAGCACCAGCCCGAAGCAGGCGTCGCCTTAAAGCCACCATAGCACCAGCCACCATTCAGGTAGAGCCCGCCCACCGGCGTTTTGGTGATGAACGGTGAGCCATCCATCGACATATCCATGACCCCCGCCCAATGGCGCAGCAGTTTCAGCCGCGAAAGGCAGGGCATCAGCGCCTTGGCGCTGGCCAGCGTGTGTTCGACAATCGGTAGACCGCCACGTTGGGCATAGGAGTTATACATATCCAGATCGCCACCCAGCACCAGCCCGCCTTTGTCGGACTGGCTGACATAGAAATGCGCGGCACCATAGCTGATGACCGTATCGACAAGCGGCTTGTAAGGCTCGGTTACATAGGCCTGCAGGCATTGGGTCTCAATCGGCAGGCGCAGCCCCGCCATCTGTGCCAGATGCCCGGAATGCCCGGCGACACACAGGGCGACCTTCTTGGCGCGGATGTCCCCCCGGTTGGTCTGAACACCGACGATCTTGCCGCCTTCCCAGAGATAACCCGTCACCTCGCGTTGCTGCAGAATGTCGACGCCCCGACTGTCAGCGCCACGGGCAAAACCCCAGGCAACGGCATCATGGCGTGCTGTGCCTGCGCGGCTTTGATAGATGGCACCATGGACGGGAAAACGCGCGTTTTCCGAGTAATCCAGATACGGCAGGCGGCTCTTTACTTCGTCACGGTCAAACAACTCGGCATCAATGCCGTTTGCCCGCATGACATTGCCGCGCCGCCGCGCCGCATCCATCTGCCCGGGAGAATGGCAGAGGTTGTATTGTCCCCGCTGCGAGATCATCACGTTGTAGTTCAGATCTTGACTGAGGTTTTCCCATAGTTTCATCGAGCGTTCGTAGAACATCGTGTTGCCCGGCATCATGTAGTTCGACCGCACGATCGTGGTGTTGCGCCCGGTGTTGCCACCGCCCAACCAGCCCTTTTCGACAACGGCGACATTGGTGATGCCGTGCTCTTTGGCCAGATAATAGGCCGTGGCCAACCCATGCCCGCCAGCGCCAACGATCAGAACATCGTACTGATCCTTCGGCTCGGGATCACGCCAGGCGCGACCCCATGTCTTGTTCCCACGCAGGGCGTGACGAAAAACGGAAAAGGCGGAGTAATGTGTCATTGGCAGCAATCATCCTGATTCTTGCTTCAAAAAACACCATTCGATATTTTATATCAACTAAAAATATCATTTGGTGTAATTATTTTTTTGGTCACACTGGTTGCGCTGCGGTCAAATTCAGTGATTATGTATCAAATGCTGCGGAAATGTACCGGAGATCGGCAATGGGCATTCAACAGATATTGCGTAACGCATTGCCCGAGTTGCCAAAGAAACTGGCGCTGGCGGCGCGCTATGCCCTTGATCACCCCGATCAGATGGCGCTCAACTCGATGCGCCGCACCTCAACCGAGGTTGGCGTAACTTCGACAACCATGCTGCGCCTCGCCCGGCAATTGGGATTTGACAGCTACGACAACTTTCGCGCCAGCTTTCAAAAAGAACTTGTGCGCGGCGTTTTCGGCACCCGCGCTGATGCTCTCCATCAGGATCAGATCGCATCACAGGACAATGCGGCAACAGCTGAGAACCTGAGCGACAGAGTTTTGATTGCAGCTGAGATCAACATTCGCAATGCCAGGGCGACACTCAGACAAGATGACCTTGATGCGGTGGCCACGCGGCTTCGCGCGGCTACCAACGTCTATATTGTCGGTTCGGGTGCGCTGTTCTGGTTGGCCTCGATGATGAAGAACACCGGCAATATGATCCTGGACAATCTGCGTTTGATAGGCACCGAATATTCGGTTGCCGCCGAAGCAATGGGGGCGCTTGGGCCAGATGATCTTGTCATCGGATTCGGGGTTAACCCATGCGCGCAACGCACGGTCGACGCTCTGCAATATGCCCGGGGACGGGGGGCGTTTGTTGTCGCAATGACCGACCGTCCAAGCTCGCCCCTCGCTGAAGGGGCGGAAATCGTCCTGTGTGCCGAAACATCAAGCCCGCACTATTATCCGTCGATCGCTCCTTTGTTGACAATCGTCGAGGCTTTGTTGGCAACTGTGGTTGCCAAAGGCGACGGAACTGAACTGCAACGTATCCAGGAATTCGAAACCATCCGTCGAAGAAGTGGTCGTTACACCGAGCAGTGAGGTGTGATCTCCAGTTGGAAAAGCTTGGGCCGAATAATCGCTCGCGAGTCCTAACTTTCCGTTTCCCTAATATTGCAGAAAGCATGAAATAGCAGTCGTTGGCCAAAGTATTGGGAAGGGCAGCTCTGTCCCGCGACTTGTGAATTCTTGCACCGTTCGGCGAAAGGACAAATTGAGATCCTGCGCAGTTGAGCAGTTTGAACGGCTGCTTTGATGAAAATGCTGCACCGCCAAATGCGCGGCGCTGCAATTGCGAAAGAATGTTGAGTCAGCAATAGCGGTTGTTGCACAAGGCCGGTTTGTCCGCAAACTGCGAGTTCGATTCCTGATCCTTGCTGTGGCCTGCATGAATGACCGCTTCCCACGCTGCGCGGCGGCACCACATTTTTCGCCCCTATAACATTTCTCGCACTGCGAGCGCACGCAGCGCGAATTTGAAACTTCCGGTTTGGGCTCTAACCGGGCTTTCACTAGAGCGACGAGTCACCCCTAGGTGCCGTTGGGGGCATCGGTTTGTAGGGGGACGCGTTCGCCTGTGCGGATCACGGCGGGATCGTAGGGTTCACGGGCGAAGACTTGGCGGGTCATGTCGGTGAAGAACGCGATGGGCAGGGTGGCGTAGGCGGGATCAAAGCTGGTTTGGTCCCAGCGCTCGCAGAATTTCACGCAGTCGTCATAGTAGAGGTGCCCCGCATAGGTGTCGCGTTTGTTCGGGTCGGCGCCAACGTGATTGCCGTAATAGGCCAGTTGGAAATCACCGTGTTTTTCCACCACCCAAGCGCATTGTTCACGCACAAACGGGCGCAGGATTGAGGCGGCGTATTCATCGTGGTTATAGGGTGCGTAGATGTCGCCGATGTCGTGCAGCAGGGCTGAAACCACCCAGTCGATGTCGGCCCCGTCGCGCCATGCCCGGGTGGCCGATTGCAGGGAATGGCCAAGGCGGCTGATTTGGTAGCCTGACAGGCCTTCGTCCAGATCAACCAATGCGGTCAACAGTCGATCAGCGGTGCCTTTGGTGTATTCGACCTCGTGTTCGGTCAGAAAATCATAGTCTTCTTTGTCGCCGTCCTTCATTTGGGTGAATTTTACATGGTCCATAACACGGGCACCTTTTCTGGCAAGGGGGTTGCCTGTGAGGTAAGCCGAAAAGATTGAGTCTGGCAAGCGCGGGTTAGGAAAAAGTCTGATAAATGCGGATGGCCAGTTTGTTCAGCTCGTCACGGGGGAGGTCGCCGATCAGGGCGTAGCGCAAGCGGTCGTCCTGCCAATAGAAACTGTTGGTTTTGCCGTCCTGTTTGAAGGTGAATTCGGCCATCTGACTGTTATCCGAGCGCACTGCAAACAGGGTGATACGGGTGCCCGTGGCGTTTTCATACATGAATTGCGCGGCGGGACCATCGGTGGCTGAAAGCAGGCGTCCGCCGACCAGATCAAAACCGTTTTGGGACAGGTCAGGTGCTGCGAGTTGTTCACCCAAGCGGTTTGAGAGCCAGCGGATCAACAGCGCTTTCTCGTTGGCGGCAATTTCGACAGGGCGGTTCGCATCGGCAGTGAATACGGCGTGAGCCGCGATGGCCTGTTGCACAAGGCCAGCGACTGCAACTTCGGTGTTCTGCGGGGCGATGCTGCGCCCCGTCCAGTCCCGTCCAGCCCAGCCCAGCGCGATGCCAACGCCAAGGATTGCAACCGAAGCCGCGATGGCGCGCATCGGGGCGCGAGGGGCATTGGCGACGGGGGCGACGGTGACATGCGGCAGCTCAATCTGCCTCTCGGGGGCGGGGAACAACGCCTGAATTGCCGCGTTTTGGGCGGTCCAGTCCGCGACCTCGGCAGCCATTTGGGGGGTGTCGGCCAAATAGGCCTCGACCTGCGTCCTGTCGGCGTCATTCAACTGGCCATCCACAAAGGCGTGCAGCATGTCGGTGGTTACTTTGGTCTGGCTCATGAGGCCCCCTTTGGGTCGGTAGTCGGCACATCGGCCATCAGATCGCGGAGTTTTGCACGCGCACGACCAAGGCGCGACATCAGGGTGCCAAGCGGCACGTCCAGCGCCGCAGCGGCTTGTTTATAGCTAACCCCGCCCAGCACTACCAGCAGCAAAGCTTCGCGCTGGTTTTCGGGCAATTTCTGCATAGCGCGGGCGGTTTGCGACAGGATCAGTTTTTGATCCAGCGTGTCTGCGGCGGCGGGGTCATGGTGCATGTCGTCAATGGCCACCAGTTGCGGGCGGCGGGACTGGCTGCGCAACTGGTTACGATAGAGGTTCAAAAGCATTTTCATCAACCAAGGTTTGAGCGCACCGGTTTGTTGCCACAGATCACGTTTGCGCAGCGCCCGTTCGGCACAATCCTGCAACAGATCATCGGCCATGTTCCGGTCCCGTGTCAGGGCATAGGCATAGCGCCAGAGGTCTGGCAGACAATTCTGTAGCTGGGTGCGAAACTGCGACATGGTTTCCATTCGGTTTTCGGGCGACCCCGAGTGTGGGGCCGCCCTTCATTAGCCTATGAGACAGGCTTAGGGTTTGGCAATATGCCACACACCTTTGACACCATCGCCCGTCATGTCGCCGGATTTTTTATCCTTGAACCATGTGTAAAGCGCCATACCATCCACGGCCCATTGGTGGGTGCCGTCTGCACGGGTGATGACCGAAAACTGGCCTTCTCCCTTGGCTGCGTCGACGGCCATTAGAGGGGGCCATTTGACCGCGCAGCCGTCATTGCAATTGGAGGTGCCTTTGGTGTCTTTATCAAAGGTATAAAGGCTCATGCCTTTTGAATCGGTATAGATTTTGCCACCGTCAACGGTGATGGTGTGGATGTTGGCTTGCACGGCGTGGGCCTCGGCGAAAACGCTGCTTGCGGTCAGGGTGGTGGCCAGCGCAATAGCGGTTAAGGTAGATTTATACATCGGGGTTTCCTTTGTTGGTTTCATAAGGGCCAAGATTTCAGTGGCCATATAAGAAACACACCGCGGGCTTTTGTTTTAATCCCCGTCCGCGTAATTAATTTTTATTACGATAGGTTCACAGTATTGTTTATGGACTAGTTTCACGCGGGGGCTGAAGGTTTAGATATGGTCGAAATTCTCACAGGTGGTTGTTTTCCATGCGGATAAGCGAGCGAATATCAGGCTGGTTCGGGCTTGGATCACGCATCACGCAGACGCCTGCGGTACTCAGCCGGGGGCGGGTTGATCATGTGATTATCTTTGATGGCACTATGACGTCGCTAAAGAATGGCTGCGAATCCAACGCTGGGCTGACCTATAAAATTTTGTGCGAAATGGCCCCGTCCCAGCACATGTCACTGCGTTACGAGAGTGGTGTTCAGTGGCACCAGTGGCGCTCGACGTGGGATGTGATCACCGGCAAGGGGATTAACCGGCAAATCCGGCGGGCGTATGGGTTTTTAGCCAGCCGGTACAGAGAGGGTGACCGGATTTTCCTGCTGGGGTTTTCGCGCGGGGCCTATGCGGCGCGCTCACTGGCGGGGATGATTGATCGGGTCGGGTTGCTGACGCAAGATCATGCCACGGTGCGTAATATCCGTCAGATTTACCGCCATTATGAGTGCAAGCCGCACAGCGACGTGGCACGCGATTTTGCAGCAGCTCATTGTCACGACGGGGTCGAGATTGAATTGGTCGGGGTTTGGGATACGGTCAAGGCGTTGGGGCTTAACTGGCCGATCCTGTGGCGCTGGACCCAGCCAAGGCATGATTTCCACAGCCACCATTTGGGCAACAGCATTCGGCATGGCTATCACGCGTTGGCGATGGACGAAACGCGATTGGCCTTTGCGCCGGTGATGTGGGAATGTCCGGGTGATTGGCAGGGCGTGATGGAGCAAATGTGGTTTCGCGGCTGTCATTCTGACATTGGCGGGCATTTGGGCGGCTATGATGTGGCGCGACCCCTGTCGAATATTCCGCTGGTCTGGATGTTAGAGAAACTGGCAGGTTGCGATGTCAGACTGCCGGCCGATTTCCGTGATCGGTACTGGTGCAATGTGCAGGCCCCGTCGATTGGAAATTTCCGAGGTTGGTCCAAGTTGTTTTTGTGGCGCCGCCGCCGCGTGATTGGTCGCGATATGAGCGAGAAAATACACCCCACGGCCCAAAACCATAAACGTGCGTCCGACCTTAGGGCGGCGTCATAATCAGACATGTGGTGGAGCCGGTGGCATAGAGTTTGCCGTCCTCAACCCCACGGATTTCGCCATTGGCAACGCCGGTCGTTCGGCCAGAATGTTGTGTGGTGCCGATGGCCTCGACCTGCATGCCCTCGGGGATGACGCGGGTGATATTGACCTTGAATTCCAGCGTTGTGTAGACCGACCCCTTTGGCAACATCGACATCACCGCACAGGCCATGCAACTGTCGAGCACGGTGCCATACCAGCCGCCGTGCAAGCCGCCCATCTGGTTGGCGTGGGCAAATTTCGGCGTGCCGCGAAACACCACGCGGCCTGCCTCGACCGCATGGGGTAAAAAATTCAGCGTGCCGGACATTGGGGTGCCGTCGATTTCGCCGGTGAGCATTTTTTGCATGTATTCAAGACCGGACATCGACAGGGTTTCGGCCTGAGTTGGCAGGTCATGTGGGGATTTAGCAATGGCCATTGTTGGGTCTTCTTTTTCAGTTCGGGTTATCTATCAAGCGGCTAGGTAGAATGCCTTGTGGTAGGTGACGTCGCCCCTGGGGCTGTCATGCGCGAAGGGCAGGGCAAAGAAGTATTCGGCAGGGGTGCCGGCAAACGTTAGCCCAGAGGTGACGCGGAAGCCAAAGCGTTGATAATACGCGGGATTCCCGAGAGCGACACAGCCCTTTGCGCCCAATTCCTTGAGGTGCGACAGGCCGGCGTTGATTAAGGCGCTGCCGATGCCCATGCCTTGATGGTCGGGTAACACCGCAACCGGTCCAAGGCCGTACCAATCACAGGATTTACCGCCGATGCTGACCGCAGAAAAGGCGATGTGACCGAGGATTTCGCCGTCTTTTTCGGCCACCAGTGACAGGGTCATGGCGTCAGTATCGCGCAGCATATCGACGATAGCGGGTTCGGTGCCGTCGCTGTAGGCCACGGCGGCAAAGGCGGCTGTCACCACAGTTTTGATACAGGGGATATCGCTGGGGTGTTCAGGTCTGATCATGTCAGGGACGTTATGCCCCGACTATTTTATAGTCAACGCTGCTTAGGCGACGTTTTCCAACGAGACGGATGGGGTGACGCCCAAGGCGTGGCACACATCACGGGTCAGTTCGGGGCGGTTCAGGGTGTAGAAATGTAAATCTTCAACCCCGCCATCAATCAGGTCCGAGCAAAGTTCGGTGCAGACAGCCGTCGAGAGCAGATTTGTGCGCCCGTCGCGGTTGGCGGCGGTGAAAGCATCATCCAGCCATTTTGGCAAGGTGGTGCCGCAGGTGGAGGCGAATTTCTTTAGCCCGTCCCAACTGGTGATCGGCATGATGCCGGGGATGATCGGCGCGTCGATGCCAGCTTTTTCGCAAGCATCACGGAAGCGGAAAAATGTGTCGGCCTCAAAGAAAAACTGGGTGATCGCGCTGGTCGCGCCCGCGTCGATTTTGCGTTTCAGCCAGTCAACGTCGGCGGCCGTGTTGGCGGCATCGGGGTGTGGCTCAGGGTAGGCACCAACGCGGATGTTGAATTTACCGCTGTCGGCCAAGGTCTCGATCAGCTCGATCGAAGTGGCGAAACCGTCGTCGGCAGCTGTGAAAGCCGAGGCACCCTTGGGGGCATCGCCGCGCAGGGCCACGATGTCGGTAACGCCAGCGGCGGCATAACTATCAGCAATAGCGCGAATTTCGGTGCGGGTGGAGTTCACGCAGGTCAAATGCGCCGCCACTTTCAGCCCGTATTGTTTGTGGATCAACGCCACAGCATCATGGGTCAGCTCGCGGGTGGTGCCGCCAGCGCCATAGGTGACGGATACAAATTCAGGGTCTAACGGGGCCAAGACCTGCACAGTGTCCCACAGCCGGAAGGACGCTTCAAGCGATTGCGGCGGGAAGAATTCAAAGCTGATGCGTGGTGTGGTGTTAGACGGAGTCATTGGTCATTTCCTTTATGCTGAGGGGCCTTGTCGCACAGGTGGAATTGTGAAACAAATTCATAATTCTCAAGATTAATATGAGGTTTGTGATAAATGCACTTGGAACTGCGCCATCTGCGGACGATCAGAGCGATCCACGAAACCGGCGGTTTGGCGCGGGCGGCCGAGGTGTTGAATACCACCCAATCGGCGCTTAGTCATCAGATCAAAGGGTTGGAGGAGCAAACCCAGCAGAGCCTTTTTGCACGTCGTACCAAGCCCTTACGCCTGTCGGCGGCTGGATTTCGGTTGTTGGATCTGGCCAATAAGGTGTTGCCGGAGATTGACGCCATTCAGGATGATTTCGCGGGGTTGAACGCCGGTAGCTCTGGGCGGCTGCATATTGCGATTGAATGCCACGCTTGTTTTGAGTGGCTGTTCCCTGTGCTTGAGGAATTTCGCAAAGCTTGGCCGGATGTGGATGTCGATATTCGGGCGGGTCTGTCGTTTGACGCGCTAACGGCCTTACAAAAAGAACAGGTCGATCTGGTAATCTCCTCGGACCCTGAGGAATTACCAGGCGTTCAATTCATGCCGCTGTTTGACTACGAGCCGGTGTTTGTGGCCGCCGCCAAGAACCCGCTGGCGCAAAAATCCTATATTGAGGCGGCAGATTTCAAGGATCAGACCTTGATTGCCTATCCGGTGGAGCGCAGCAAGCTGGATGCCTTTACCGAGTTGCTGGGGCCTGCCAAGGTGGAACCTGCGGCGATCCGGCCCGTCGAGTTGACGGCGGTGATCCTGTTGCTGGTGGCGTCCAATCGCGGGGTGGCGGTGTTGCCCGACTGGGTGGTGCGCGAGGTCCGGTATAATTCCGATTATGTCACCCTGCCGCTGACCAAGGGCGGGTTGACGCGCCGCTTGTTTGCAGCAATCCGCGAGGAGGAGGCCACCAAGCCCTATATGGCGCATTTGCTGCGTTTGGCGCGGACTATTCCGGTGAAATTGCAGCGTGGGGATGATCCAAAAGCATAGGGCATCGCTGCTTTAGGAACGAATAATTGCCCTAATTTTGTCCAGAATCATAACTAGTTGCTTGAAGATATGCCTGAAAAGGTTTGTTTTTAAGGAGTGCTCGTAGTGCCAACAACGTTTAGTGTAATTAGTATCGGTGTCCTTGCTGACATGGACACCATTGAGGGCGATAATGTCGCCGAAAATGCATCCGGTCTGGTCGGGATGACATTCGGGAGTGCCGGTGACGCGCTGGTCAATGATTTTGTTACCATGGCCTCGGTTGGGACGGTCGATACGTCCTACGGCACCAACAATGCACCGGCAGATCAATTCTCGATCAATGGCGGGTCAGCGCAAACCTTTGACAGCACCGCAATTTATAACGCGACAATCACCTATATTGATGGCACGACGGCGACCTACACTGCCGTTCTTTATCAGGACGTTAGCGGCAATACATATTTGGCACCTGAATTCACGGCCAATGCCGATCAGGTTGCGCTTGAGGCCGGGGGAATCCGGTCAATCACATTAGACAGCTTGGTCGGCAACAGTTATTCCGGCCTGACGACGGACCGGCAGGACTGGAATTTTGTCACGTGTTTTGTGCGTGGCACAGAAATTGAAACTGCCAACGGGCAGGTGCCGGTCGAGCGGTTGAAGGTGGGCGATCTGCTGCGCACGGTTGATAACGGTTTGCAGCCCTTACGCTGGATCGGCAACAGACGGGTTGCGGCCCAAGGCGATTTTGCACCGGTCCTGTTTAACAAAGGTGCGCTGGGCAACGATAGGCCGTTACGGGTGTCGCCACAGCACCGGATGTTATTGTCGGGCTGGCGGGCCGAATTGTTTTTCGGTCAGACCGAAGTTTTGGCAGCGGCCAAAAGCCTGTTGAATGGCGATACGATTGTGCGCGAGGTCGGCGGCGAGGTGGAGTATTTCCACATCATGTTTGACCAGCACGAGTTGGTCTATTCGGCTGGTATTGAAACCGAGAGTTTTCACCCCGGGCAATTGGGCTGGTCGACCCTGTCACAAGCTGCGCGCGAGGAGATCCTTACGTTGTTCCCCGAATTGCGTATGAACGGCATTGAAAGCTATGGTGGGCCGGTGCGGCCGATGATCAAGGCCCAAGAAGCGAAAGTATTTTGCTGATCGGCGCGTGACGGGCACTTGTGCGTTAGGCGCGGGGGTGTATATACGGCCTTCTTAATCCCAAAGGAGTCTGACCCATGGCAATGAGCGCCAACGTAAACCTGATGATGAAAGCCGCACGTTTGGCGGGCCGCTCATTAGCGAAAGATTTCCGTGAGGTCGAGAACTTGCAAGTTTCGGTGAAGGGGGCTGGCGATTTTGTTTCCAAGGCTGATATCGAGGCCGAGGCGATTATCCGCGAGGAGCTGATGACTGCGCGGCCAATGTACGGCTGGGTTGGCGAGGAATCTGATGCGGTAGACGGCGAAGACCCGACACGCCGCTGGATTGTTGACCCGCTGGATGGCACAACGAATTATCTGCATGGTTTGCCGCATTGGGCGGTGTCGATCGCGCTGGAGCATAAGGGCGAGGTCGTGGCCGGCGTGATTTATGACCCGACCAAAGACGAGATGTTCTTTGCCGAAAAGGGTCAAGGGGCCTGGTTAAACGAAAGCCGGTTGCGGGCTTCGGGCCGTTCACGATTGATTGAATCGATTTTTGCTACGGGCCTACCCTTCGGCGGGCGGGCTGATTTACCTGAAACGCTGCAAGATTTGGCGCGAATTTTGCCGACTTGTGCTGGCGTTCGGCGCTTTGGCTCGGCAGCGCTGGATTTGGCCTATGTGGCCGCAGGGCGCTATGACGGATTTTGGGAGCGCAGCCTGCATTCGTGGGACATGGCAGCCGGTCTGGTGATTGCACGCGAGGCCGGAGCGCTGGTTGAACCGTTGAAAAAGAACGGCAATATACTGGAAGACGGCGAAGTGATTTGCTCAAACGAGCCGATCTTTGACAAATTTAGCAAGATTATTCGCCAAGGATAAAATGTCAGGTTTTACGGGTTTGTATAAAGCCCGAACAACCTTGCTCAACGATCCGAAGGGTGGTTGACCCCATCGCTCCAAGGCACATCCCCCAGATCGCGCGGGTTGATCCCCTCAATGGCCGCCACATTGACGCCGAATTCATTCGGGTTAGAGCGGCGTTGGTGGTGGGTGTAGATGCCACAGACCGAGCAAAAGTAGTGTTTCGCGGTGCCGGTGCCCCATGTGTAGAGTGTCAGCTTGTCCGCGCCTTTGATCACTTTGATTCCGTCCAGCGGTGCCGAAACCGCAATTGCGCAGCGGCGACGACAAAACGAGCAATCACAGCGTCGCGCCGTATTGACCCCGTCGGTTAAGGTAACAGCCATCTCGATAGCGCCGCAATGGCAGGTCAGTTTATGGGGGGGCATCAGCGTCTCTTTATTCTGGGGATACGAGAGGTCGAAAGTTCATATTTGGCATCGGGATGCGGTGGGTGGCCGTGGTTTTGGTTCCAAAACGCCGTGCCGCCCAGCCGCAACCACAGTGGCAATGTGAACAGCATTCCGGCGATAAAGCCGCCGGCATGTTCCCAATAGGCAACGCCACCGGTTTGCGAGTCGACCGCAACGCCGCTGAACAGCTGGATTGCAAACCATAGCCCCAGCATGATCCAGGCCGGAATCGGGAAGATGCGGAAAAACACCACTATTATGATCAGGATGTCGATTTTCGCCTTGGGAAATAACAACAAATAGCCACCCATTACCCCGGCAATGGCCCCCGATGCGCCAACCACCGGCACGGGCGAGGACGGGTCTGTCAGGATTTGCACAAATCCGGCGGCCAGACCCACAGCGAAATAGAACACAAGATAGGGGATATGGCCAAGTTGCTCTTCCAGATTGTCACCAAAAATCCATAAAAACAGCATGTTACCAGCCAAATGCATGAAGCCGCCATGCAGGAACATCGACGAGATCATTGAATAATAATGATCGCCTTGGGTCACGAATTCGGGCACCATCGCCCAGTCAAAGAAAAACCTGTTGATCACCCGCGGGTCTTGAAGATCGGACCAATAGGTCAGGAACACCACAATATTCACCGCCATCAAGGCATAGGTGACATAGGGTGTTTTCAGGGACGGGTTGTGATCACGAATAGGAAACATATTTGAAACTCGCCGAAACGCCAATCAGGGTCAAGGGCCGAGGCATAGTTTGCGCAGCATCAATCTGTTCTAACAAAGATTTGATTGGCATGGTGGTTCAAGGCAGTCCTAAGATAGTCATGTCGTTCTTTTGATTTGGTGGTGACTGTTCATGATAAAATTAGCTTTGCGCGCAGTGGTTTTTTTGGCGGCTTTGTCGGCGTCCTCAGGGGGGGCCGAAACCTTGAAATTTGACCGCACATGGGACGAGCAGGGATTTTTCCGGCTGTGGAGCAATGATTATGATCTGGCTGGAAATCAGCTAAAGGTGACGTCGGATGGCACGGTTTCGCTGCTGTACCGGCCTGTGCCCAAATCGGCGTGGGGCTCTAAAATGGCGTCTTGGGGCTGGTCGGTCGCGAAATCGGTTGTGGCCACGGATTTGACTCGCAAAGGTGGTGATGATCGCAATCTGGCGATTTACTTTATCTTTATGGATCAGACCGACGCTGAAAAACTAGCCGGAAAATCGGCGCGGCGGGTTTTGAAAAACTCCAGCACCCGGGCGCTGGTTTACGTCTGGGGCGGCGACTATCCGAATGGTCAGATTTTGCACAGCCCTTACGGGCCGAACAAGTTGAAAACAGTGATCAGTCGGGCGGCGGGTAAGGGGGCGTTTTCCGAGAACGTCGATCTGGCGGTCGATTACAAACGCGCCTTTGGCAAAACGCTTGGGGTATTGGTCGGGGTCGGCATTTCAGCCGATAGCGATGATACCGACGGGATGATCAGTGCGATTGTAAAAGATCTGAAGGTTTTTTAACCTCCCCTTCTTCTTGCCCTAAATACCTGCGCCGCAGGCATCCGCGCTTTGATCCCCGAAGGGGGCAAAGCGCTTTGGGGCGACGCACGTAGTGCGGCGCAATCCCTGTTATCCAGCTTCCGCCAACAATGCTGCATTGCCGCCGGATGCGGTTGTGTCAACGCAAGTGTGGCGCTCCAGCCGGGTGTCGGCGATGGTCGGCAGCCCCGTGATCAGCGGCAATATCGCCCCGTCGCGTTTGGCCAACGCTTGCACATAATCACGGCCCTCAGCCCCCCAATAGAGGGCTGAGGAAAACCCGGTGAGGGTGCCTAGTGCCGCAGCTTCAAGCCCATTGGCCAACACCGCGACCCCGCCCAACTCCCGCACCGCTTTGGCCTGTTGTTCGACCACATGCGACGATGGGCCAAGGCATAGAACCGGCAGGCGCGTGTGGTGGGTTAAACGGTTGGATTCCCCTGTCGGGCCAGGCAAATCAGCGGTGGATATTTCACGCACAACTTGCGCGCCGTTGATCAGGTTTTGCACCTTGTTCACATCAAGCCCGCTGTCGTTTCCCGTGACTTGAGGTGTTATATGTTTCATGAAACGGGTCAAGTACAATGGCCCGCCAGCTTTTGGCCCTGTGCCGGATAATCCCTCGCCACCAAAAGGTTGCGAACCAACGACCGCGCCAATTTGGTTGCGATTGACGTAGATATTGCCGGTCTTCATGCGCTCGACCACATATTGTACGCGGTCATCAATGCGGGTGTGCAGCCCAAAGGTCAGCCCGTATCCGGTGGCGTTAATGTCATTGATCACACTGTCCAGATCACCCGATTTGAAGGTTGCAATATGTAACACCGGCCCAAAGATTTCGCGCTCCATATCTACGATGCCCGACACCGCAATCAGGGTGGGCGCGATGAAATGGCCCGCATTTGGGCGGGGCAGTTGTTTGATCAGTCGCCCCTCGGTTTTAGCGACCTCGATATAGGTCTCGATACCGCTACGTGCGTCGTCGTCAATGACGGGGCCAACGTCGCAGGACAAATCCCACGGGCTGCCGACGCTTAATTCGTCCATCGCACCTTGCAACATTTTGGTGATGTCTGCTGCGATGTCCTCTTGCACATATAAACAGCGCAGGGCCGAACAGCGTTGGCCTGCCGATTGAAAGGCGCTCATCACCACATCGCTGACCGCTTGTTCGGGCAACGCGGTGCTGTCGACGATCATCGCGTTCAACCCGCCGGTTTCGGCAATCAACGGTGCACCGGGGGCAAGGTTTTCAGCCATCGCGCTGCGAATTTTCAGCGCCGTGTCGGTGGAGCCGGTAAAGCAAACGCCGCCAATGCGTGCGTCCGAGGTTAGGGCCGCCCCGATCATTCCGTCGCCGGGCAACAGTTGCAAAGCACTGACTGGAACGCCCGCCTTGTGCAGCAAGGAGACGGCGAAATGCGCGATCAGCGGGGTTTGTTCGGCGGGTTTGGCAAGGGTTGCGTTGCCCGTCGCCAATGAGGCGGCGATTTGGCCGCTGAAGATTGCCAGCGGGAAATTCCACGGTGATATACAGGTGAATAGGCCGATGGGGGCGGCCGAGTGGTTTAACGCTTGGGCCGCGTAATAGCGCAAGAAATCAACAGCTTCGCGCACTTCCCCAACCGCATCCGGCAGGGTTTTGCCTGCTTCTCGTGACAGGATGGCAAAAATTTGGCCAAAGTTTTCCTCATAAAGATCGGCGGCTTTATTTAGGATTTTGGCACGTTTGGCGACGGATACGTCCCATGGTTGGGCGGCCGAAATCGCAGTGTTTACATCGGCAGGCGTAGCCCAAGTGACGTGGCCGACGGTGTCGGTGCTGTCGGCCGGATTTTCGACTGGAACGGCGGTTGATTTGACCGTTTTGCCCGCAACCAGGGGCGCTGCGGCAAAGCTGGTTGTGCGGAATGGATCACGAGCCGCATCAATGGCTTCCAAAGTTGGCTTGTGGGTCAAATCCCAGCCTTTGGAGTTGCGACGTTCGGGTGCAAACAGCACCGGTCCGGTTTTGATCGTGGTGGGAGGCACAGCTGCCTCAAACGGGTCAGCCGCGACCACTTCGGGGGCGACGTCCTCGTCGACGATCTGGTTTACGAACGACGAATTGGCCCCGTTTTCCAGCAAGCGACGCACGAGGTAGGCCAGCAAATCGCGGTGCGCGCCGACGGGGGCGTAGATGCGGCAGCGGGTTTGCTGGGCTTGCAAAACGATGTCGTGCAGCCGCTCGCCCATGCCGTGTAGACGTTGAAATTCATAGGTGTCAGCAGCACCCGCCATTTCCAGAATGGCCGCGACGGTGTGGGCATTGTGGGTGGCAAATTGTGGGTAGATTCGATCCGTCATACCCAGCAGGCGGCGGGCGTTGCTGATATAGGAAATGTCAGTGGCGGATTTATGGGTGAAGACGGGAAAGCTTTTGAGGCCCTCGACTTGGGCCAGTTTGATTTCAGTGTCCCAATAGGCCCCCTTGACCAGCCGCACCATGATCCGGCGGTCGAGCTTTTGCGACAGTGCATAGAGATAGTCAATAGTGGGGCCAGCGCGTTGACCAAAGGCTTGAACCACCACGCCGAATCCGTCCCAACCTGCCAAGGACGGATCGGACAATACGGCCTCGATCACGTCGAGCGATATGGACAAACGATCAGCCTCTTCGGCATCAATGTTGAACCCCATGCCCGCCGATTTGGCGAGGCCCGCAAGGGCGCGCACCCGTGGCACCAGTTGCTCCATCACGCGGGTCTTTTGGGCGACCTCGTAACGGGGGTGCAGGGCCGAGAGCTTGACCGAAATGCCGGGGTTTTGACGGATGTCGCTGTGAGTGCAGGCCGTCGCAATCGAGGTGATCGCCTTGGAATACGCGAGGTGATAGCGGGCAGCATCGGCATCCGTGCGGGCCGCTTCGCCGAGCATGTCGTAGGAGTAGGTGTAGCCATCGGCCTCCATGCCGCTTGCGCGTTTCATAGCCTTGGTGATGTCCTCTCCAAGCACAAACTGGCGACCCATTTCACGCATGGCGCGGGCCACGGCGCTGCGGATCACCGGCTCGCCCAGCCGTTTGACGGCCCCGCGCAGGTGGCTGGCGATGCCGGTTTCAACCTCGTCTTCGTCCAGAACTTTGCCGGTCAGCATCAAGGCCCATGTTGAAGCGTTGACCAAAGAGGACGAGGATTTACCAAGGTGCTTGCCCCAGTTTGACGGCGCGATTTTATCTTCGATCAGCGCATCAATGGTGTCGGCGTCGGGCACCCGCAGCAGGGCTTCGGCCAAGCACATCAGCGCGATGCCCTCGTCGGTGGACAGACCGTATTCAGCCAAGAATACCTCCATCAGGCCGGGTTTGGCCGAGGAGCGGATGTCGCGGACCAACTGGGTGGCGCGGGCGCTGATTTGGCTACGCATTTGTGCGCTCAAAGCGGCGCTTTTGGTCAGGCTGGCGAGGGTTTTGGCCTCGTCCGCATGAAGGGCGGCGTCAATTTTACGGCGGTGGGCGCTGAACATGGGCGTGGCTTTCTCTGAATATGTTCGGATATGTCTTTATTACGCCAAGATTTCAGGCTAATCTTACTGAAATTCATGTAAATGCAGCCAAAAGGACTTTAGATGGTCGATTTTGCGGTAAAGATGAACATTTCAGAGCTGGATAGCTTTGATCAGGCGATTCTGCGGGAGATGGCGGCGGATGGGCGCATCAGTGTCACCGAGCTGGCGCAGCGCATTGGCCTGTCGAAATCGCCAACACAGGCGCGTCTGAAACGGTTGGAGGGTGAGCGTTACATCACCGGCTATCGCGCTTTGCTGGACCCAATCCGGCTGGGGTTGAACCATGTGGCGTTCGTTGAAGTGCGTCTGTCGGACACCCGCGAAAAATCCCTGTCGGCGTTCAATGCCGCGGTGCGCAAGGTTCCCGAGATCGAGGAATGCCACATGTTGGCGGCGAATTTCGACTATTTGTTGAAGGTGCGGGTCAAGGATATGACAGCCTATCGCGAGGTGTTGGGCGAGAAGATTTCCAGCCTGCCGCATGTGGCCAGCACCTCGACCTATGTGGCGATGCAGGCGGTGAAAGAGGGCTCTCTCTAGAGCGTGATTTGACAGGCAGGGCGCAATTGGGGCCAAATACCCGCATGCGCTGGATCGTTTTGACATTTTTGATGGCAACATCTGCGGCGGCGGGTGATTGTCCTGCCGCTCCGGACCATAGGGCTGCGCTGGCGTGGTTGATTGCCAAAACGCAGAGCGCGCAAAGTGCAAGCGATGCACAGCAGTTGAATAGCGAAATGTGGATTTTGTGGCGTGATGCGCCTGATGCGCGGGCGCAAGGTTTGCTGGATCGCGGCATCGAGCGGCGCGAGGCCTATGATTTTGAGGCCGCATCCGAAGCGTTGGATGAGTTGGTGGCCTATTGCCCTGAGTATGCCGAGGGGTATAACCAGCGGGCCTTTGTGCAGTTTTTACGGGCCGATTACGCCAGTGCGTTGGAAGATTTGGAGCGCGCACTGGATCTGAGCCCATCACATATCGGTGCCCTTTCTGGCAAAGCAATGACGCTGATGGGATTGGGCCGAACCGTGGCCGCGCAAGCCACGTTGCGCCAAGCCTTGGCGCTGAACCCGTGGTTGGCCGAGCGCTCGATGTTGATTGAACCGGCGGGCGAGGATATTTGACGCGGACCGGTTGATTGCCGCATCCGAAACCATAAAACTACTTCAAGTGTGGGCGATTTGCGATGCTCTGAATGTTGTTTGCGCCAATGGGCTGGAATGTCTCTTGCTCTTGTCAACTCAGCCGCTATTGTCGCGCCTGCATTTCAGCCCGCCCAACAATGCCCGCGTGGTGGAATGGTAGACACAAGAGACTTAAAATCTCTGGGCCGGAAGGCCGTGCCGGTTCGATCCCGGCCGCGGGTACCATTGTTTTTCTCGTCGCCTGCGCGGCGTGGAAACGGGCGGTGGGTTCTAGGTGCGGATTATAGGTAAGGAATACGCATGTCTGCTCACGGTGATCCAACCCCGATGAAATCACGTAAATGTGGCCCGCTTAAGGGCGTGGCCGAGGTGCCGGGTGATAAATCCATTTCACATCGGGCGCTGATTTTGGGCGCACTGGCTGTCGGCGAAACGCGGATCAGCGGTTTGCTGGAAGGCGATGACGTTCTGGATACGGCGCGTGCGATGCGCAGTCTGGGGGCCGATGTTGTTGAGCATGGCGGCGGTGAGTGGTCGGTGCAGGGTGTTGGGGTTGGCGGATTTAGTGAGCCTGAGACGGTGATTGATTGTGGTAATTCCGGCACGGGGGTTCGGCTGATTATGGGCGCGATGGCGAGTTGTCCTATTGCGGCGACATTTACGGGCGATGCCAGTTTGCGCAGTCGCCCGATGGGGCGCATTACCGGGCCGATCGGGTTGTTCGGGGCCAAGGCCTATGGGCGCAGTGGCGACAGGTTACCGATGACGGTTGTTGGCGCTGCGCAGCCTGTGGCCGTGCGCTATGAAATGGAAGTGCCCTCGGCCCAAGTGAAATCGGCGGTGTTGCTGGCGGGGCTGAATGCGCCGGGGCAAACCGTGGTGATTGAACAGGAGGCCCCCCGCGATCATACCGAGCGGATGCTGGCGGGGTTTGGCGCGGATATTTCAGTTGAGGAATTTGACGGTGGTCGTGCGATTACCCTGACGGGGCGGCCCACCCTGAAGGCGCAGGATATTGTGGTGCCGCGTGATCCATCCTCGGCGGCGTTTGCGGTTTGTGCGGCGCTGATTGTTGAGGGGTCGGACGTGTTGGTGCCCGGGATCGGGCTGAACCCAACGCGGATCGGGTTGTTCACAACGTTGCGCGAAATGGGCGCAGATCTAGTTTATGAAAACGAACGGGTCGAGGGCGGCGAGCCTGTGGCCGATCTGCGGGCGCGGTTCTCACCTGATATGCAGGGTATTGAGGTTCCGGCGACCCGCGCCGCCAGCATGATTGACGAATATCCGATCCTGTCGGTGGTGGCGGCAAATGCTTTGGGCCGCACCGTGATGCACGGGGTCAAGGAATTGCGGGTCAAGGAATGTGACCGCATTGACGCGATGGCGCGCGGACTTGAGGCCAATGGCGTTTTGATCGAAGAAGACCAAGATACGCTGATCGTGACGGGGCAGGGTGCTGGCACGGTGGCTGGCGGGGGGGTGTGCAAGACCCATCTGGATCACCGGATCGCCATGAGTTTCATGTGTTTGGGGATGAGCAGTCAGCAACCCGTGTCGGTTGACGATGGGGCTCCGATCACCACCAGTTTCCCGATTTTTGTACCATTAATGACCGAATTGGGCGCGAGACTAGAGCGCGTCAACTAGGAGGACCATATGCGTCTGATATTCTGGCTGTTGTCCGCAATAATGGCGGGCGTCTATGCGACGATGGCGCTGTGGTCGATCCCGAAAATCGTGGCGGATGCGGGCGGGTTGATGGCGTTTGACATGCGCCCGACGGGGTATTCATTTGGAGAGGCACAGGCGTTTTTGGCGGCCTTGTCGGATGAGGGTCACGGGTTTTATCTGAATGTGCAGCATATGCTGGACAGCGCCTATCCGGGTTTGATGGCGGTGGTTCTGGTGATGGCGTTTAAGCACCTGTTTCACGGCTGGGGCCGCTGGGTCGCGATTGCGCTGGCGGTTGCGGGCGGCGGATTTGATTACATGGAAAACGCCGCTGTGGCCGTGATGTTGCGGGCAGGTGATGGGCTGACCGAGGCGATGGTCGCCACGGCGAGCCTGTGGACGGTACTGAAATCGGCGGCGGTGACGCTGGCCTTATTGGCGCTGATCCTTGGGCTAGTGAGGGCGTGGTGGACAAGGCGAAAGGTTGTGTGATGAGCCAGACGGGAAGCTGTTTATGCGGGGCGGTGACATATCGCGTGACGGGGCTGCTGCGCCCTGTAATTGCCTGCCATTGTGCGCAATGTCGCAAAAGCAGTGGGCACCATGTGGCTGCGACTTCGGCGGCGCGTGATGATGTTGCGATCACCGGTGAGGTGACGTGGTTTCAATCGTCCGAGACGGCGCGGCGTGGGTTTTGCGGCACCTGCGGGTCGAACCTGTTTTGGGACGGGGCGGGGGTGAACCTGTCGATCCATGCGGGCACGTTGGACGGGGGCACGGGGCTGTCACTGATCGGGCATATCTTTTGCGCCGATAAGGGGGATTATTACACGTTGTCTGATGATCTGCCCAAGGCCGACGGGGCTGATGCTGAGTTGACCACGATGGTGGGGTGATCCTCTGACCGTGGAGATTGCGGCACATCCCCTTTCGAAACTCTGCTCTCCCCGCCAGAACCAAGCCATTCAATTTTGAATACCTAATGTTAAATTTTAGCCAATTTATGAACATTTACGTACATATTACTTCTTGCCTATAGAAAACAAACCCCGTTGTGGGGTGTGCAATTTCTGAAAGGATAAGACGATGTTTATTGGTCACTTTGCATTAGGCACCATGGTCAAACCGCTCGTGCCAACACTACCCGTCTGGGTGTTGGTTGTAGCACCGCAATTCATGGATCTAATTTTTCTACCGCTGGTCGCGGTCGGGATCGAGGGCTACACCTCTGGTCCTTTCGGGCACAGCGAAATCGACGCGCTCTACACACACTCATTGGTCGGAGCCATGCTTATCGCGGCGCTGGCCTATTGGATTGGTGTCGCCTATTGGAAGACGCGGACGGCTGGGGCGATACTGGCGGGTCTGAGTTTTTCCCATTGGATCATCGACCTTTTCGTGCATCACAACGACATGCCATGGCTGCCCGGTAATTTAGGCAACTTCTCATTGCTCGGTTTTGGGCTGTGGGATTATGAATACGCTGTTTTTGGCCTTGAGGTGATGATGGCCATCGTTGCGACAGCGCTTTATTTCCGTTGGGCAAGGGCGGAAAAGCCGACGCGGTTCTGGTTCGTAGGGCCAGCTATTTTGACGGCCATGTTCTTGGCGCTTGCAGCAGGCGATATCCCGACCCTGCCTGATATCTAGCCCACCCAGATTCGACCTTCTGCCCTTAGTGAACGAAGACGTCTATTTAGGGGGCGGCGCGAAGTAATCTCGTTTCCAATAGATGACCGCGGAAAACAGGGCACTGGCGAGTGTGGGGACAAGGATTTGCGCCGACCCGAGTTGTTCGCGGACTGTAAAGAAGGCCACGACGCCGTTCAGGATGAAAAGCCCGAGGTAGATGAATGCCCATTTGGGTCCCCATGACTTTCGTGTCCAAAGTGCGAATAGGAACGTCAGTGGCCCGATGAAATCCAGAACCAGTACGACAAGAAGCGCGGTGATCCCTGATACGAAGGTGCCAAGCAGCGGCAACCCGTTTTGCATCAGGTTGGGCAGGTTCATCAGCGCGCCAACCGTCCAAAGGAGCATCAAAACGGACAGTATTTTCAGCGGCAATGGGATTGGTTTCCAACCTGTGGCTTGGGTCATGGCCTTGCGGTCCTCTTTTCCGACACCCTACAGCCGTGTGCAAAGTGATATCAATGTTAACAGTGCTTATCGAACAATGACAACAAAATCCCGCACGGCCCAAACGCATTGTCGGCGAGATGGTCGAGCGTGTCCGTTCTTACGCGCAGTAGCGCCTCGTTAGCCCAAGTGAACTGGCAGGTTTAACGGCCCGCGAAAGCCAAAGCCGCGCCATATGACGGCGCTGGGATCGGGCAATGTCATGTTTGGGAACTTTTCAAACAGCGCTGGCAGCATTGTTTCTCCCAGGGTGCGGCGGGACACTTGAGCGCCTGCACAATGGTGCGGGGCCTTGTTGCGGAATACGTTGAAGATTTCTCCGTCGTCATAAATGTCTTCGTCGCGGTTGGCCGAGGCCTGAACGGTCATGACGGCCTCGCCTTTGGCAATCAAATGGCCGCGTATTTCGACATCCTCGGTGGCCAAGCGCGTGCTGGCTTGGATCGGGGCGACCCAGCGCACCCCTTCGTCAAATACTTGGGTCCAGCATTGTTGCTTGCGCACTTCTTCCAGTTGGTCAGGGTTGGTCAACAACCCGTAGACCATGGTGGCGAGGGCATCGCGGGGCTCGTTAATGCCGCCGCCAATCGCGATTTTGAGGTTGGCGTAGATCTGGCTTTTGGCGGTCGGATCGGGCGCGTTCAGCATGATGGAATAGGCCGAGGGGTCGGGGTCCGCGAGGCGTTTCGTCGCCAGCGCGTCAAACAGTGCGTTCATTTCGGTGTTGGCGCGATCAGAGTCGGCAAAGAGTTCAGGCACCCATCCAAAGTTGCCCGCGCCATCGACCAAGGCCTGTGACCAGCGGATCATCTCCGCGTCGCTGGCTTCGGGCATCCCGAGCATATGCGCCACGATACGGGCAGCGACTGGCGCACAGAGATCGGTGAATAGATCGACTGTTTTACCCCCTGGCAAACGGTCGAGGTATTCCGCAGTGATGTCACGATATAGCTGCGCCCAATTTGCGTCGATAACCTTTGGCGAAAATGCCCGCGCCATCGCCATGCGTTCGCGCACATGCTCGGCCCCGTCTTTGCGCATCAAGGTATGGGCTTGAAACGCGGTTTTCATAGGGGTGCTTGGGTCATTCGAGCTGAACAGTATGGTGTTTTCTTTGACCCATTTCGTGTCGGCGGCTTTGGTCAAAAGGTCCGCTTAACGGAGGCGACACGCACCACTGGCGGTTTCGCCCGCATGCGCTGGTAAATCGGGTACGGGTTGAGCGTAGATCTTCGATTGAAATCGTGTCGTTGACTGGAACCTGTGCCATGGCGGGTCTCCTCCCCAAAGGAAATTGCATCTGTTGTAGCTAGTACTGTTGATCAACATCAACCAAGTTGATAGGTTTGATGGTTGGCATCAAATAATTTGATAGACCAGTTTGATAGGAAAGCGCATATGCGGCCCCAAGCCCCTGATCTTCTTTCAGTCGATTTCGCCGCGCTAGATGCCTTGTGCCGCGTCCACGCGCAAGGCTCGTTCACCCGCGCGGCCGAGGCTTTGGGGGTTAATCAGTCCGCCGTCAGCTATACCATTGAAAAACTGCGCCGCGTTTTTGAGGACCCGCTGTTCGTCAAAGAGGCCGGAAAACAGGTGCCGACGCCAAGGTGTGCGTCCATCGTGGCGCAGGCCTTGCGCCTGCTGGACGATTACCGCGATATGGCGACGCCAGACGCCTTTGATCCCGCCAAGGCGCGCGCGGAAATTGTGATTGCCTGCAACTATTATGAGCGTGTTTTGATGATCCCGCTGATTGCCAGACGGCTGCAGCGTGAAGCACCCGGCATCCGGTTGAACATCGTCAATTCCTCAAGTGACGGGCATCAGCGGCTGGTGCAGGAGCAAGCGGATATGTTGCTTGGTCCGTTTCGACCGACCAGATCCGGGTTCTATTTGGAGGAGCTGTTTGATGAGGAATATGTCTGCCTGATGGACTGCAATCATCCGTCAGCCAAAAGCATCCCGGACCTTGCGACCTAGTTGGCATTCCAGCATTTGGTCATCACCTATGATGGCAGTTGGAAATCAAAATTTCTGCAAGAGTTAGAGGCGGCTGGGCATGACTTGGCGGTTGCAATGAAGGTGCCCAGCCCGGCGGGCATTGGGCAGCTTGTTTCGGAGACTGGGTTGGTGGCGACGGTGCCGGCGCGGCTGGCGCATCGGATAGGCGATGGGCAGGCAATTGTGCCATGTCCGGTATCCGCGCAGTTCAAGCTGACGCTGGTTTGGACGGCGCGCACCCATACCTCGGCACTGCACAGTTGGGTCAGGCAGACAATTCGGTCGGTATTGGCTGAAACGTTTTAGCTGATTTGGCCGGGGAATTGGATACACTTTAAAGGTCGGCAAAGGGCCTGTTTGGGACCTTCACAGAGAACGGTGTGCTGGCAGAAAAATTGACAAATCATGTCTTTCTTGATTTATTTGAATTATGAAACTCAAAAAAATTACAACATTCGTTATCATGTCATTGATCTTGCTGGGCTGTGAATCGGCGTTTTTGCGCCCTGAACGCATTGAAACCGAACCCGTGTTTGTGAGCGGGACGACCTATCAGACCTATGTGCTGGTGCTCAGCTACGACAAGAATTTTGACAAACCGCAGAATGACCCGAATGCACAGAGAGAGGTCTATGCAATCGTTGGCTCTGGTGTCAGTGTCCATTGTGGAAGCAGCGCCAGCGGGTGTGTCGCGGCAATTCGAAAATTCAACAACACCCCCGTTTCTGGAATGTGAACGGAATAGGCATTTGGCCATAACGGTTGTGTTACCCGGGCCGTCGCGAATGGTGACGTGAACGGTTGTTTTATGCGCAGCGCTGACCTTTGCTATCTTTTGTAGGGTAGGCATGCCCCGGTCTGTGCAGACGCTTGCTTTGTTTTCAAAACCCGCCAAGGTCCGCCCGCATGCGTTGTAATTTGGGTCAACCCGAGTGCCCCCCTACCCATTAACGGTTTTTTCGGGACGCGATTTGGCCATGACGGCCAGAACGAGGATCAGCGCGATCAGGTAGACCCCGTATGGCGAGAACGGGGTTAAGAGCAGCAGGACGGTGGCCAGTGGCAACACGAATCTTTGCATGCCCTGATGTTCAAAACGACCATGAATGAACCACAGCCCAAACAGGTAAAGCGCGGCTGGTATGGCGATTGAGGCGATGCCAATCTGGGGTGGGATATGGGCTTTGTGCTCCAGAACCTCGACCATAACCGCAAGGCCGGCACCGATCGCCGCACCTGAGGCAAACAGGATGATATGTCCGTAAACCCATGTATAACCGCGGGCTTTTGTGGAGAAGGAAAGGTGGTGGATCTCGTCATAATAGAGCCACCAGATGGCGCAAACCGTGATCATACCAGAGGCGGCAAGTCCGGCAATTGACCAATCCATATGGCCGCCGTGATAAGCCGCCTGAATGGCAAAGCTGACGGCCAGCAGGCTTTCGCCCAAGACGATGATATTCAGCAGGAAGTAACGCTCGACGATATGGTGGCGGTGCCACGGGGTTGGTTTGGCGGCTTCTGCAAAGGTGGGCAGCAGGAATTCACACAGAAAAAGCATGGTGAAAACGCCATAAAGCACCGGTGCATCAAACGTCAGGTAGGCAGCAACCCAGAGGATTTGCAGCACGACGAGGCCAAGGCCATAGCGGGTCGCGGTCTGGTGCCATTCACCGCCGTTTGCGCTGGCTGCGCGCCAAAACAAGAAGGCCAGACCGAGCCGCATCACCACATAGCCCGCCAGCGGCAGGGTGACGAGTTCGGTTTCAAAGAATTCATGCACCCCAGCGGCCATGATCAGTGCCCCTGCCATGATCACCATGGTGCCAATCCGGTGCGCGGTATCGTCGGCATCAAAGGCGGACGCATACCACGTGTAATTGACCCAAGCCCACCAGATGCTGACGAAAGCGGCGGTGAATTTGATCACGCCCTCAAGAATATCGCCATGTGCCAGCATGTGGTGCAATCCGGTGGCGGCGGCGGCAATGGCAACCACCGAGACCAGATCGAAGAAAAGTTCGAGCATGGTGGCGGCGCGGTGTTTCTCAGCAGGGTCACGGGCTTTTAGCATCTGGATAGTCATGGTGGCGTTTCCTTTGGTCAACATGTTCGCGATGTTTTTGAATACGTGTCGGGCTGGTTTGCGTCAACTATTCGGTCTGCATAGCGATCCAGATATCGGCATAGGCATGGCCTAAGCATTCCTCAACATCTCGGGCGCTGTTGCGCTGTTGGCCGAGGGTTTGCAGCTCGCAAGTGGTTATTGCCAGAGCAACGCGTTCGGTATGTTGGCGCTCGAGCAGGCTGTAGCGTTGGAAACGGATTTCCGGCGCGGATTCATCGGAGTCCACGATGGCATATTGTTTGTCGAACAACAGGTTCCAGCCCGCCGTTTTCCAGTATTCTGCGGACATTTTGAAAATTTCGATGCAGGCGATATAGGTTTTACTGCAGAGAATTTCGACGTCGTGTTGGGTTGGGATGCTTTCGCGCTCGATCTGGTCCGCGAAGATCTCGATGCAGGCGTTTTCGGGCATATGCGAGATGTCGATCACCTCCAGATCGCCCAAGCGGGTGCAGTGGTCCAGTATTGCTATGCCCTTAGTATCAGTGGGCAGGCCAGCGGCGTCAAACTGCGCGACGCAGTCGTTTGTTTTTAGACAGGCTTGCAGGGCGTTGCCGATCTCGCGGCGTAAGGTAAAGCTGCGTTGTAGCTTTGCAAAGCAGCGGTGGTAGCTGGCGGTTTGGGGGTCGCTTAGGCAGTGGTTGAACTGGTCTTGCAGATCGAACAGGGCGGGGGTCAGTTCGGTTTGGGCCTTTGGAGCGCTGGCGAGGGTGCAAAACGCAAGGATCATCAGGATACGCAACATGGGGATACATTCTTTGTTTAAAATGGCTTTTTCTTCTTTGCATTGGGGAATAGAAAGGGGCAAATGTCCAGTGGAATGGGCCAGATAGGAAATGTGCGAAATGGGTTTTACTGTGGCAATTGACGGGCCGGCGGCCTCGGGCAAGGGGACGATATCCAAGGCGGTGGCGGCGCATTTCGGTTTTGCACATCTGGATACGGGGCTTTTGTATCGGGCCGTGGGCTTGCGGGTTTTGAACGGGGTGGAGCCGATTGAAGCCGCACAGACTTTGCAGGCTGAAGATTTGGCAGCGGATGATTTGCGCACGGCCCCTGTGGCGCAGGCGGCCAGCAAGGCGGCGGCGATTCCCGAGGTGCGGGCGGCCTTGGTGGATTTTCAGCGGGCGTTTGCGATGCGCAGTGGCGGGGCCGTTTTGGACGGGCGCGACATTGGCACGGTGATCTGTGCGGATGCGCCGGTGAAACTGTTTGTCACGGCGTCCGATCAGGTGCGAGCCGAGCGGCGCTATCTGGAACTGGCGAACAAGGGCGAGGATGTGAGCCGCAACGGGGTGCTGGAAGATTTGCGCGGCCGCGATCAGCGTGACCGCGAGCGGGATGCGGCCCCGTTGGTGGCGGCGACGGATGCCGTGGAACTGGACACAAGCGAGATGAGCATTGAAGAAGCCGTGGCCAAGGCCGTGGCCGTGATTGAAGGACGGATGCTGAAGGACGCCAAATCGTGAGGTGGTTCTGTTGGTTGAGGGAAACTGATCCCCTCAACCATTCCCGACCCGCAGAATCCCGTTTGTGACGATGCTTCCGATTGATGGAAAAGCCGCTTGGGCCAATTCCGGCACTTCTTCCCAATCCGGCGCGGGGGGCAGGGATTTGAAGTAATCAAATGCCAATGCGCCCGGTCCAGAGGGCTCTTCCACAATGATCCGGCCCACCATGCCACCATGTTCGTGTGGTGCGCAGTAGTAATCATAGACACCAGGCACGGTTAGGGTGACCTCAAAACTGTCCCCTGGATTAACCAGATAGTCGCTGTCCCATGGCGCGGCCCCGTCAGGAATACGTTGGGAATGGTTGTCATTGTCGGGGTGATAGGCGGTGGCAGTATGGACGTTCTCAAGGATGGTCCAGCGCAGGGTGCTGCCAGCAGGCACCAGCAATCCGATCGGGTCAAACCAGACGTGGGCACCGTCCAAATCGCTGCGCATTCCGATGTCAAAGACACCATTCCGCGCCATCAGGCCACTGCCGGTTGCAACACCCGCGAGCATCAGCCCGCCAGTGCGCAACACGTCCCGTCGAGTGGGATTATTTGACATCGGCCATAGCCGCATCAACGTGCCACAAAACGACGTGATAATGCGGCTCGTCAACGCCGGGGTGGCCAGCATTGTAATACATATCAACCGAAGTTGTGGATGCACCCGCCACAGCAAGGCTGCCAAATTTCTTTTGTGCCTGCATGTCTTTCAACGGGATCATATAGATGGTGCTGACCAGTTTTCCCGACTTGTTATAGGCGGCAAACGGGCCTGCGGGCAGCGTGGCAGGATCAACGTATAGGGTGCCGATCCCGGGGATGTGGTTGGGCAGGGGCACCAGATCAGACACGGCCTGATAGGCCCCACCTGCGGGGCTCGAAGGGGACGCATTTTCGGCTGTTGCAGTGGTGGCAAAGGCTGCCAAGCCAAGGATAAGCATGGTTTTGTTAAACATGGTTTTCTCTCCGGTTTTTATGATTAAGAACCGGATGGGAACGGATCAGTGATGCTGTTTTTGGTGTTTTATGTAGTCGGGCCTTTCTGAAGGTAGGCGATAACGGCTTTGGTTGTGCGCGCGCAATGCACCCCGCCAAAAGGAAATGCATTCAGGGATTCAGCATCCAACCGTCCTTCTAACCCTTTGCGGATAAGGGATTTGGCGCGGTGAAGGCGGGTTTTGACGGTTGCCGGTTGTATGCCCAGCAGGGTGGAGGTTTCAGCAATCGACATTTGTTCAATAACGCGCAGAACAAAGACTTCGCGAAAGCCATCTGGCAAGCGGTCGATTTCAGCTTCGATCATATATCGAACATCGCTCATAGCGGCCTGTTTCTCTGGGGAGGTTTGCGCGTCCATTTCCTGTTGAAAAGCGCGGTTTATCGGGATCACATCAGGGTTTTCGGGGGTCTCAAACAACTGCCTGCGTCGGCTGATCTGACGCAATCGGTCTTTGGCCAGATTGACGGTAATCGAGGCGAGCCAAGGCGCAATTTTGTCCACATCGCGCAGATCGGCGGCATTGGTAAATGCCTTGATAAAGGTGTCTTGTACAATGTCCTCGGCCTCGTGACTATCGCGCAAAATGCTGCGTGCAATCCGAAAAAGACGCTGGTTGTGGGCCTGCATAATCCGGGTCAGGCATTCAGGCGCACCCTTGCGGACCTGCGCCACTGCATCCGTTAAAGTTATGTCGGCAAATTCGTTATTTATGTTTGCGGATCGCATCACTGATCAATTCCCATCCAATTCGTTCGACATAGTATAGACGAATGGCGCGGTGAAAAGGTTCCCGATATCGGGAACTCATTTCAAATTCAGGTTTGGAACATCTCTCTTGCCCTACTGATCTGAACGCTTTATATGCGCGGAAGTCAAAGGATCGTTAGAATCTTCTAAATAAGCAGGGTCGGGAAATTTCCGGCCCTTGTTGTGTTTAGAAACCTGCTCTTTTGGCATAACGAAATCTGAAAGACCGGCGGAGCCAACCGCGCGGCCAGAAACATAAATGTAAGGAAAATGAGACCACATGGCTCAATCAGTATCTATGGAGGACTTCGAAGCCCTTCTGAACGAAAGCTTCGAAATTGACACACCTGAAGAAGGTTCTGTTGTCAAAGGCAAGATTATCGCAATCGAAAGCGGTCAAGCCATCATCGACGTCGGCTACAAAATGGAAGGCCGCGTAGACGTAAAAGAATTCGCAAATCCGGGTGAAGCCGCTGAAATCGCTGTTGGCGACGAAGTTGAAGTGTTCCTGCGGATGGTCGAGAACTCCAAAGGCGAGGCTGTGCTCAGCCACGAAATGGCACGTCGCGAGGCCGCTTGGGACCGTCTTGAAAAAGCATACGCAGACGAAGAACGTGTTGATGGGGCCATCTTTGGTCGCGTCAAAGGTGGCTTTACTGTTGATCTGGGCGGCGCTGTTGCGTTCCTGCCGGGGTCTCAAGTTGACGTGCGCCCTGTGCGTGACGCTGGCCCATTGATGGGTCTGAAACAGCCGTTCCAAGTTTTGAAAATGGACCGTCGTCGTGGCAACATCGTTGTTTCACGCCGTGCCATCCTTGAAGAATCACGTGCAGAACAGCGCGCCGAAGTTATCGGCAAACTGGCCGAAGGTGATTCCATCGAGGGCGTGGTCAAGAACATCACCGAATACGGTGCGTTTGTTGATCTGGGCGGCGTTGACGGCTTGTTGCACGTCACTGACATGGCGTGGCGTCGTGTGAACCACCCATCTGAAATCCTGACAATTGGTGAAACCATCACCGTTCAGGTTATCAAAATCAACAAAGAGACCCACCGCATCAGCCTTGGCCTGAAACAGCTGCAGGATGATCCTTGGACCATCGTTGAAGGCAAATTCCCGCTGGAATCTGTGCACACAGGCCGCGTGACCAACATCACCGACTACGGCGCATTTGTTGAGCTGGAGCCGGGCGTTGAAGGTTTGGTTCACGTGTCAGAAATGTCATGGACCAAAAAGAACGTGCATCCGGGTAAAATCGTTTCCACCAGCCAAGAAGTCGAAGTCATGGTTCTGGAAATCGATTCCGTCAAACGCCGCGTTTCTTTGGGTCTGAAGCAGACCATGCGCAACCCATGGGAAGTGTTTGCAGAAACACACCCAACCGGCACCGAAGTCGAGGGCGAAGTCAAGAACATCACCGAATTCGGTCTGTTCATCGGCTTGGACGGCGACATCGACGGCATGGTCCATTTGTCAGATTTGACATGGGAAGGCCGTGGCGAAGACGTGATCAGCGATTTCCACAAAAACGATGTGGTTAAAGCGGTTGTCACCGAAGTCGACGTTGAAAAAGAGCGCATTTCGCTGTCCATCAAAGCGCTGGACGGTGATCCGTTCGAAGGTGCGACCGATGGCGTGAAACGTGGCTCGATCATCACGGTTGAAGTGACGTCCATCGAGGATGGCGGTATTGAGGTGACATATGAAGGCATGAAATCCTTCATCCGTCGCTCTGATCTGTCGCGTGACCGTGCCGAGCAGCGCCCTGAGCGTTTCGGTGTAGGTGACAAGATTGACGTTCGTGTGACAAACATCGACGCCAAGACCCGCCGTTTGGGTCTGTCGATCAAAGCCCGCGAAATTGCCGAAGAGAAAGAAGCCGTAGAGCAGTATGGCTCGTCGGACTCGGGCGCATCTTTGGGTGATATTCTGGGTGCTGCGCTGAAAAGCGGCGACGAGTAATCACACCGTTTAGGTGGTAAGTATTGGGCGGCCCTGCGTATTGCGGGGCCGTCTTTTTTTGTGCGAATCGCTAGAGGTTGGCCATGGTCGAATGGGCGCGAAAACATTGCTCTGGCGGTAAAATTGTGGATGCCGTTGCGTAATATCACTCAAAATCAGCGTATTAGCATGAAATTTTTGTCATATTTGCCCTGCAATCTGTTTCGCTAATCACAAAAATGCGATTATAGTCATCTGAATAGTCGCGCATTTGCTGCCATTGCAATTCTGTCAGCGCGAAACAAATTTGTCGGGGGGACGATACGGATGATTAGGTCAGAGTTGGTTCAGAAAATTGCGGATGAGAATCCACATCTTTATCAACGGGACGTTGAACGTATCGTCAATACCATCTTTGAAGAAATCATTGGTGCAATGGCCGATGGTGATCGGGTGGAATTGCGCGGCTTCGGCGCATTCTCGGTTAAAAAGCGTGACGCACGTGTGGGTCGTAACCCGCGCACCGGTGCATCCGTTAATGTCGAAGAAAAACACGTGCCGTTTTTCAAAACCGGCAAGTTGTTGCGTGATCGTCTAAACGGAAAATAAGGCCACCTCAATGCGCTATATTCGCTATGCATTTTTGATCGTGCTTGCAGTGGCATTGATCACCGTTGCTTTGGCCAATCGCGGGGCCGTGACCTTGCGGTTAATGCCCGAGGAGGTCGCTGGATTTGTCCCTCTGCCCAACACGCTGGATTTACCGCTGTTTGTTATCATCTTTGGTGGCATCGTTGCCGGCTTGTTAATCGGGTTTGTCTGGGAATGGTTCCGCGAGCATAAAGGTCGCGCTGAAGGCGCGCGCGCGCGTCGTGATGTGAAATCGCTTGAGCGTGAAGTGACACGGCTGAAGGGCGATGTGCCGGATGACAAGGACGAAATCCTTGCCCTGCTGGATAAGAGCGCCTAAACGCCCTTATGGCATCTGATATTCGAGTAAAAATCTGTGGGCTGCGCGAGGCGCGGCATGTTGCGGCGGCGGTTGCAGCAGGCGCTGGCTATCTGGGTTTTAATTTCTTTGAGAAATCCCCACGCTACGTAAACATCCAACAGGCCCGTGAATTGGCCGTCGAGGTGCCGATGGGGGTGGCCAAGGTTGCCCTGACGGTCAATGCCGATGATGCGATGCTAGATGCAATCGTTGAGGGGGTGCCGCTCGACATGTTGCAATTGCATGGCGCGGAACCGGTGGAGCGCGTGGCCGAAGTGCGCGCCCGTTACGGGCTGCCGGTGATGAAGGCGCTTGGGGTGGCCGATGCGGATGATTTGGCTGCACTGGATGCATATGGTCATGTGGCCGACCAACTGCTGGTCGACGCCAAGCCACCCAAAGGCGCGGTCTTGCCGGGTGGCAACGGGGTGGCTTTTGACTGGCGCCTGATTGCAAATCGGCGTTGGTTTGCACCGTGGATGCTAGCCGGTGGGCTGACCCCTGATAATGTGGCCGAGGCGGCGCGTCTAACGGGCGCGCAGCAGGTCGATGTATCATCTGGTGTGGAAAGCGCGTCTGGGGTAAAGGATGAGGACTTAATCGCGAGCTTTGTAAGAGCCGCGCAAGGAGATGCAAGATGAGTGATCGGATCAACAGTTTCAAAACAGGCCCCGACGAGAATGGCCGCTTTGGTGATTTTGGCGGGCGGTTTGTGTCCGAAACCCTGATGCCGCTGATCCTGTCGCTGGAAGAGCAATTCGAGATTGCCAAAACCGACGACAGTTTTTGGGCCGAAATGCATGATCTGTGGACCCATTATGTGGGTCGTCCCAGCCCGTTGTATTTCGCCGAACGTTTGACCGAGCATCTGGGTGGGGCCAAGATTTATCTAAAGCGTGATGAGCTGAATCATACCGGCGCGCATAAAATCAACAACGTTTTGGGCCAGATTATTCTGGCGCGGCGCATGGGTAAAAGCCGCATCATTGCCGAAACCGGTGCGGGGCAGCACGGGGTGGCCACGGCCACGGTCTGCGCCAAATTCGGGTTGAAATGCGTGGTCTATATGGGCGCGCATGATGTGGAGCGCCAAGCGCCGAATGTGTTTCGGATGCGCCTGCTTGGGGCCGAGGTGGTTTCGGTCACCTCGGGTCGTGGCACCCTAAAGGACGCGATGAACGATGCGATGCGCGACTGGGTGACCAATGTGGACGACACGTTCTATTGCATCGGCACGGTGGCGGGACCACATCCATACCCAGAAATGGTGCGTGATTTTCAGGCTATCATTGGGAAAGAAGCCAAGGAACAGATGCAGGCGGCCGAGGGGCGTTTGCCGGATACTTTGGTGGCGGCGATTGGCGGGGGCTCCAACGCGATGGGGCTGTTTTTCCCGTTTCTGGATGACCCTTCGGTGAACATCATCGGAGTCGAGGCTGGCGGCAAAGGTGTGAATGCCAAGATGGAGCATTGTGCCTCACTGACTGGCGGGCGGCCCGGCGTGCTGCACGGCAACCGGACCTATTTGTTGCAAGATGATGACGGCCAAATTCTGGAAGGGTTCTCAATTTCGGCGGGATTGGATTACCCCGGCATTGGCCCCGAGCACAGCTGGTTGCACGACATTGGCCGGGCGCAATATGTGTCGATCACGGACGTTGAGGCGCTGGAGGCGTTTCAATTGTCGTGCGAGATGGAGGGCATCATTCCGGCGCTTGAGCCATCCCACGCGTTGGCCCATGTGATGAAAATCGCGCCTGACCTGCCAAAGGATCATTTGATCTGCATGAACATGTGTGGTCGTGGCGACAAAGACATCTTTACGGTCGCCAAAGCCTTGGGTGTGGATATGGATACCGGTGCCTGATACCGAAATTTACGAACGAGATTTCAAACCGCTTGGGCGGGTGGTTGCGGTGTGTTTCATAAACCTGGGTTGATTATGGCACGGAGTGGGTCAGAATCGCAATAAATGAGACAGTTACTGAATTATCTATTTGTATATATATCAGTAGCTTACGCGTAAACCTTCGTTTAGGGCTGCGTTTTTACCCCCTATAAACCCTATGCCAATGTATTTGCAAAATTTGATGTGGTTTCTATCGACCAGGGCACAAGAAGCCCCACGTTGAAATGAACACCCTGAAAGGCAGCAAAATGAAAAAGACATATATTCTATCGGCAGCAGCTCTGTTGTTGAGCGCGACTGCGACACTTGCATTAAGTGCAAATGACGTTGTGGTCACAATGAAAGACAAATCGTTTACGAGCGCCGGTTTTGAAAACGCGTTGACCAGCGCAGATGTGCATGGCCAAGGCGAGGGTCATGATCGTGAAATCGAGAAATCAGAAAAAACCAATGACAATAGCCATGACGGCAGCAGCAGCGATGACGACGGCAGCGATGATGATGGCCACGACGACGATGGCAGCGACGACGATGATGGCAGCGACGACGATGGTCACGACGACGACAGTAGCGACGACGATGGTCACGACGACGACAGCAGCGACGATGATGGTCACGACGATGGCGGCAGCGACGATGATGGTCACGATGACAGCGGCGATGATGACGGCGGTCACGATGATGGCGGCGATGGTGACAGCGGTGGTGATGACGGCGGGGACGGTGACAGTGGTGGCGATGACGACTAAAACTCGTTAACGTAGTAACGGACGACGACTGGCCTCTCTGCAAAGCAGAGGGGCCGATAAGGGTTTAACGATGTTGAAGCGCTTGATATTGATCCTTTTTTTGGCGACGGCGATATTGGCCGGGGCACCGGTAATGGCTGGCACGATATCGGATGCGGCGGTGGCCCAGCTGCGCACAAAGGGGTATAACAAAATCTCTGTCCGGCGCACGCTTTTGGGACGTATCAGGATTGTAGCAGACAGGGACACCGTCCGAAGAGAGATCGTCATCCACCCCCTTACTGGCCAAATTCTACGGGATAATCTGGTGTCCAAAACTGGCAATCTGATTGCGAATACACCAGAAGAGTTGGATCTGGGTGTCGACCCGAATGATGGCGACAATGGCGGCGACGATGATGGTGGCGACGACGATGGCGGCGACGATGATGGTGGCGACGATGATGGTGGCGGTGACGATGGTGGTGGCGATGATGGTGGCGGTGACGATGGTGGCGGCGACGGTGACGGCGGCGACGGTGATGGCGACAGCGGTGGTGATGGTGAAGGCGGCGAAGGAGAAGGAGAAGGAGAAGGAGAAGGTGGTGAAGACTAATCCATTCTGTTGGAGCACTGGGATAATACTGCGTGTCAGATAGAAACAGCATCCTTTTAGCGCTCGTCATTCAGATATTTTGCGCAATATTTTTCATTGCGGAAATAGCCTCTATGGTCTTTGGCATTTATTTGTTGCCTCGCAGCTGGTTGCTGTTCGAATTGATGGAAATTCTGGCTGCTCTTGGGTTGGTGATTGGCTCGGTGGTCTCTGGCATCGCGTTTTGGCGTGCCCAAAAACGCCGCGAACGGGTCGAACTGCAATTGAAAGCGGCCTCAGGTGCCTTCATGGAATTGCTGAATGAAAAAATGCTGGAGTGGGGCCTGACCCCAGCTGAGCAAGATGTGGCACTGTTCGCGATCAAGGGCTTTTCCACCAAAGAAATAGCGGAAATGCGCGAAACCAGCGAGGGCACGATCAAGGCGCAGACCAATGCGATTTATCGCAAAGCTGGCGTCAGCGGACGGCCGCAATTGTTGAGCCTGTTCATTGACGATCTGATGGGGGACGCGCTGGTTCCCTAGCTGTAAATCTGCCGGATCAAAGCCCTAGAGTCCTTCGGCAATCTTGCGGAACATGGCGATGTTTTGCTCCGACACACCGGCTTGGCGGAATATTTTGTCGGCCGCTGTGGTGGCGACAACCACGCCCAAGGGCCGGTTCACGTAAATGTACTGCCCGTAAATGCCGCGCGCCATATATTCGCCCTCAACCGCGCCCCGTGGCACCCACCATTGATAGCCATATCCAATATGATCCGGTGCTGTTGGCGCGCTGGCACGGGTTGAGGCATTGACCCAGTCCTCTGGCACGATCTGCACCCCGTTCCAGCGCCCACCGTTCATAAACATCTGGCCAAAGCGGGCATAGTCGCGGGTGGTGACGTTCAGACCGCCCAAAACAAAGGCCACCCCATCGCCGTCGGTAATGTAATAGGGGGCCGCTTTCATTCCCATCGGGGCGATGATTTTTTCCTCCAGCAGGTCGGCCACGCTGCGCCCTGTTGCACCGCGAATGACCATGCCGATTACATGGGTGTCGATCGACACGTATTGCCATGTCTGGCCGGGCTCATACTGGCGCTCGGTGATGTCGGCTGCAAAGCCGTCCATCGACCACCCCAGCGCCAAAACACGGCCCATGCGGTTAATGTCGGAATTGAAATCGAGGTAATCTTCATTAAAGCGCACCCCACTTGCCATGTTCAAAACTTGGCGGATCGTGGTGCCGTCATAGGCGCTGCCTGCAAGTGTCGGCGCGTATTTGGTGACCTGATCGTCGAGCGAGGCTATCTGCCCCTCGGCCATTACAACGCCAAACAGCGCCGAGAGGAAACTTTTGGCCACAGACCACGAAATGCGCAGATCATCGGCACCTGTTCCAAGGAAATAGTCTTCGGTAACGATTGCGCCGTCTTTCAACACCACCAGCGAGGTGACGTTGCGGGCTTTGACCCAATCGTCCACCCCTTGGGGTAGCTTGGCCGCTGTGCCGGTGGGCAGCGGTTGAAACTCACCTTCACCTCGTTTGAGGGTGCGGGTCAGGAACATGGTGCCCATATGGCTGAAATTATTGACGATCTTTTCCTGAGAAAACAGGCTGTTTACAGCCATCAGGCGTATGAGTTTCTCGCGTTGCCAAAAGGCGACGGCGGCCAGGATGACGGCCAGTAGCAAAATGACCCTGATAGAATATTTGAAAAAATTGCGCATGATGCCTCTCTGGTGGTTGGCCGCAGGATGCAACGGGTAGGGCCGTGTGGCAATGCTGACGTTACGACGCGGGTGGTTCGCAGGCTCAGCCGTCAGCCACCTCAAGCACGATCTTTCCGGTGTGGGCCTTCTTTTGGAACGATGCTTGCGCTTCGTTGATCTGCTTTAGTGCGAATGTTTGGGCGACCAGCGGTGCAATTCGCCCGCTTTCAATATACGCGATAAGGTTTCCAAAAACCTCGGGCTCAAGCACGGTGCAGCCGAAAAAGCTCAAGTCCTTTAGGTACAGCGTTCTGATATCCAACTCCACAAGCGGCCCTGCGATTGCGCCTGAAACTGCATACCGCCCAAAGGGGCGCAAAATGTCGAGCAGCTCTGTCCATTGCGGCCCGCCAACCAGATCGATCACCACATCCACGCTGTTACTGCCCAGACTTGCAATGTAATCAGCGCCACGGTGAAGAATTTTGTCAGCGCCGATATCCTGCATGTTGCCGGATTTTGCCGCACTGGTGACCGCAATCACAGTGGCCCCGCGGGCTTTGACCAATTGCACCGCCGCCGAGCCAACCCCGCCCGATGCGCCAGTCACCAACACGGTTTCACCCGCCTTGACGGCGGCGCGTGTCAGCATATTTTCTGCCGTTGAATAGGAGCATGGAAAAGACGCCAGCTCTACATTGGAAAGCGGGCTGTTGATGCCATAGGCATGTCTGGCGGCCACCGTCACAAATTGGGCAAACCCGCCGTCGCATTCTGAGCCAAAATACCATGGGCTGTCCAACGCGCGCCCGGCGATCTCGCGGATGCAGGGTTCGATCAAAACGCGCGTCCCAATGCGCTGCTGATCAACACCTTCGCCTGTCGCCACAATTTTTCCGCACACATCCGCGCCCTGAATTCTGGGGAACTGTAGCGCCTCGCCGTTCCAGCCCGCATCGTCAGATTCCTGATCGCCCTTTGAATACCAGCCGGTGCGCGTGTTGATGTCGGTATTGTTTACACCTGCGGCAAAAACACGAACCAGCACTTCGCCCGGCGATGGGGCTGGCAGTGGTAAATCATCACGGTATTCAAGCATCCCAGCGCCGCCATGGCCCACCAGAACCACACCGGACATTGTTTTTGGTAACTTACACATGTGCATTTCCTTGTTGGATACTCTTAGGTATTAGTGTGCTTCAACCACACCTAAAGTCTAGGTGTAAAGCAGACGCAATTGTTTTGCCAAGTCGTGCCGCCCCGGACAGGGTGGGTGTAAAAATGTAAGGGCACCCAATGCCAGAACCAGAGACCCAAACAGAGGTGTTTGATGTCGCCATCATTGGCGCGGGCGTGGTTGGCTGCGCGATGGCCCGCCGCTTCACGTTGGATGGTGCCAAGGTCGTGGTGCTGGAAAAGGCCGCCGAGGTGTTGGACGGCGCATCAAAAGCCAATTCGGCGATTTTGCACACTGGATTTGACGCGCCCCCCGGATCGATTGAGCAGGCCTGCATTGCGACGGGCTATGCAGAGTATCTGGAAATCCGCGAGGGGTTGGGTCTGCCGGTTTTGAAAACAGGTGCGATGGTGTTGGCGTGGGATGACGCGCAATTGGCGCGCCTGCCGGAACTGGTCGAAAAGGCGCATCTGAATGGTGTTTTGGACGTTGAAATGCGCAGCCGTGAGGATCTGCTGAAGGCTGAGCCGGCGCTGTCACCGCACCTGAAAGGGGGCTTTGTTGTTCCTAGCGAATACGTCATTGACCCTTGGGCCACGGCGCATGCCTATATCTTGCAAGCCATCGCCAACGGGGCTGAACTGTGTCGCAATGCCGAGGTTTTGGGCGGCGCATATGATGGTGAAAAGTGGATTTTGGACGTGGCTTCGGGGCAGGTTAAGGCCAAACAGGTGATCAACTGTGCGGGGCTTTATGGTGACGTTATTGACGAGCGCTTGCTGGGGCAGGCCAGTTTTTCCATCAAGCCGCGCAAGGGGCAATTCGTGGTGTTTGACAAACCCGCGTCGGAGCTTGTGGGGGCCGTGATGCTGCCAGTTCCGACCAAAACCACCAAAGGCGTGGTGATCTTTCGTACGATTTTCGGCAATCTTGCCGTTGGTCCAACGGCCGAGGAACAAGAGAGCCGCACAGATGCCTCGACTGAGGCCGCGAGCCTGCATGAGTTGCGTGCCAAAGGTATCGAAATGCTGCCTGCTTTGGCGGAATTTGAAGTCACCACGGTTTATGCGGGGCTGCGTCCGGCGACCGAGCACCAAGACTATCAAATCAGCCAGCATGAGGCGCGACGCTATGTGTCGGTTTCGGGGATTCGCTCGACGGGTCTGAGTGCGGCATTGGGCATCGCGCGCCATGTGGCTGATTTGAATGTGGGTGTCGCGTTTCAGGGGGCACCGATCAAAAAACCGATCTGTCCGGCGCCTGACAGGCTGTCGAATTACCACACCCGCGATTGGGAGAATGCGGGCCATGGTGGCATTATCTGCCACTGCGAACTGGTGACCAAACGCGAGATTTTGGCCGCCCTGAACGGGCCGATGGCCCCAACGACATTGCAAGGCCTTAAGCGGCGCACGCGGGCAACAATGGGACGTTGTCAGGGGTTTTACTGCACCGGCGCGCTGTCAAGTTTGACCGAGGGCTACCTCGATCCGCCGATTGGAGAGCGCGATGCGTAGCATGCTCAATTGCAACGTCGCCATTGTGGGCGGCGGTACGGCGGGGTTGGCGCTGGCAACCGCACTGAGACAGCAAGGTGTTGACGATGTCGTTGTGTTGGAACGCGACGTGGAGGCCGGTGGCGTGCCGCGTCATTGCGGGCATTATCCGTTTGGTATCAGAGAGTTAAAGCGGGTTCTCAAAGGGCCGGATTACGCACGAGCTTTGATCGAAAAGGCCGTGGCGGCGGGCGTGGATATTCGCACGGGGGTGTCCGTCACGGCCCTGCATCCGAACGGGCGTCTTAGCCTGAACACTGTTGAAGGCAACGTGGAATTGCAGGCCAACCGCGTGGCTTTGTGCACCGGCGTCCGCGAAAGCAGCCGTGCGCAGAGGTTCCTTTCGGGCAGCCGTCCGCAAGGGGTTTTGACCACGGGGGCCTTACAGGCGATGGTCTATCTGAATGGCAAAAGACCGTTCAAGCGGCCCGTCATTTTGGGTAGCGAGCTGGTGTCCTTTTCGTCGATCATGACCTGTCGGCACGGGGGGATGCGCCCGATTGCGATGGTCGAGGAAGGGCCGCGCATCACGGTGCGCAGCTTCATGCGGCCCTATGCGGCGCTGAAAGGTGTTCCGCTTTTTACCAGCGCCAGTAATCTGCGTATCCATGGGCATCAACAGGTTGAGGCGATCAGCTTTGCCAATCGACATGGCGTCACCCAAACGATTGAAACCGACGGCGTTATCATCTCGGGCCAGTTCCGCCCTGAGGCCGCGCTTTTGCATGCCAGCCATCTGGAAGTGGATGCGGGAACGGGTGGGCCGGTGATCGACCAATTTGGTCGCGCGACTGACCCCAGTTATTTTGTCACTGGCAACCTTTTGCGACCCGTCGAGACTTCGGGTTGGTGCTGGCATGAGGCGGTGGAAACCGCCACGCGTCTGGCGCGGGACCTGCGCGACCCAATTGGCGATGTGCCGTTTGTGACGCTGAAATCAGCTGATCCGGTGATCCGCTTTGTCGTCCCCCAACGGCTGAGCCAAACGATTGTGGAAGGGGGGATGTCGCAGATGCAATTGCGGGTCAATGAACCTGTATCAGGCCATCTGACGGCCACGACGAATGGCAGAACCCTGCTCACCGAATTTATCGACAGCCGTCCGGAACGACGCATTCTAGCCGGGATGCCGCCGATGCATCGATTGGGGTCATCGCAGACTGTTGAACTGAAAATACTCAGGCAGGGTAATCGCCCCAAAAATTAGTGGCGTTCAGGCGCCGAATTTTCTCGGCATCCTATCTGAGGAGATTTTGTATGAAGTACAAACGGTATAGCGACGCACAAATTATGGGTATTTTGAAGAAGGCCGAAAGCGGCGTGCCAGCATCAGAGCTGTGCCGTGAACATGGCATGAGCAACACCAGCATTCACCTTGTTTACAAGGCTTCGGTCGAAATTGCGATGTAGTGAATGTGGCGGAGCCGAAGGGATTCGAACCCTCGAGACGATTCCTCGCCTACTCCCTTAGCAGGGGAGCGCCTTCGACCACTCGGCCACAGCTCCGCCGACGGGTTTAGCGACGCGCATCATTGGGGGCAAGAGGGAAATGTGCAATTTTGCCTTTCTCCTGCGTCGCCAGCGGGTTTGACGAAAGCCGTCCAACATCTGCGGCACTGATTTGACTTTGAAACCGTCACGTTTGGCATTGGTTTGGCATCGAGTGACCCGCACCCGTCTAAATTGACTGCCCACCGCGCCCTAGTATGGCGCGGTTTGGGAGCCCTGTGATGCTGGAAAACTCGCTACATGATGGCAATGTTGCCACCGCCTTTGCCATAGCCGCTACAACGCTGGATCTGACGTTTACGGTCGAGGTAGCGGTCGCGATTTCTGCGGCGCTCTCTGTCATGTCGCAATCCAAAAAACCCGACAAGGCGGATGCCAAATCCATGGTTGCGGGAATGGGGGACTATTTTGATCGCTCTGCGGTTTGCGCAGACCGCAAGAAAATCGCCGCGTAAATTCTATGTCGGTTCGCGCCCTCCGATACTGGTTTTGCCAAGGGCAACATGGACGTCGAGATTATCGCCAGCAACATGCGTGCGCAGGTCGAGGAAATGGCCAAAGACTCCCCCCACACACCCCAAACGGCCCTGACGGGTTATGCCGACGCGCTGGAGCCTTTTTTGAAACCGCAAGATCAGAAGGAGGCCATGCTACAGGAGTTGCTGGTCCGTGTTGCGGCTTTGGCTGCGGATGGGGAATGCGCTGATGCCGGGCACGCCATTGACGCGGCGCTGGTCGAGGAAGAGGCCGCGTCTGTGCACTGCAAGGTGAGGTTGTTGCAAAGCGGGGTTGAGGTGGCGCGGCTGGATGGAGATGTGGTGCGTGTTGCCGAATTTCTGGTGCAACAGAATGACCTGGAGGCGGGCGGGGAAATAGCGCAGTCAAAGACGCAAACGCCCCCGCATCAACAGCAGCGTGCCTAAGTGTTGAACAAGAAATGCATCACGTCGCCGTCTTTGACCATATAGGTCTTGCCCTCGACGCGCATTTTGCCAGCTTCTTTGGCACCCGCTTCGCCTCCCAGCGTAACGAAATCATCATAAGCAAAGGTTTCCGCCCGAATGAATCCACGTTCGAAATCGCCGTGGATCACGCCAGCGGCTTGCGGGGCCAAGGTGCCTTGTTTGATGGTCCATGCGCGGGCCTCTTTGGGGCCAACAGTGAAATAGGTTTCTAGGTGCAGCAGTTCATACCCCGCACGGATCAGACGATCCAAACCTGCTTCCTCCAGCCCCATTTCGGACAGGAACATTTCGGCTTCCTCATCTTCCAACTGGCTGATCTCTTCTTCAATTTGCGCTGAAATAATCACATGTGCGTTGCCCTCGGCAGCGGCCATTTCGGCAACGGCGGTGGAATGGGCATTCCCGGTTGCAGAGGCCGATTCCTCAACGTTGCAGACATACAAAATCGGTTTGGTGGTCAGCAGTTGCAGCATTTTCCAAGCTTTGGCATCGTCCTCATCCACCTCGACATAACGCGCCGCTTTGCCATTATCGAGCATTTCAGCCGCCGCTTTGAGCAGGCGTTCCTGTTGCACCGCTTCTTTGTCACCGCCCCGCACCTTGCGCACCAGCCCCTGCAGGCGTTTCTCAATCGATTCCATGTCAGCCAGCATCAGTTCGGTTTCAATGGTCGCCGCATCCTCAACCGGATTAACCCGCCCCTCAACATGGGTGACATCGCCATCTTCAAAGCAACGCAACACATGGGCAATTGCGTCGACCTCGCGGATGTTGGCCAAAAACTGGTTGCCCAGCCCCTCGCCTTGGGACGCACCCTTCACAAGGCCTGCGATGTCAACGAATGTCATGCGGGTCGGGATGATCTTTTGCGAGCCAGCGATTTCGGCCAAGGTATCCAGCCGTGCATCCGGCACGCCGACTTCGCCAACGTTGGGCTCGATCGTGCAAAACGGGAAGTTCGCCGCCTGCGCGGCAGCGGTGCGCGTCAGCGCGTTAAACAACGTGGATTTGCCGACGTTCGGCATTCCAACGATACCCATTTTGAAGCCCATGATCTGATCCCTTTATAGAATAATGCCGCATCTAGGGTGTGAAGCGGGCCAAGGTCAAGCGGGGCATTGATTTTCCGCGCGTTTTGGCGCAAACCGCTTGCAACTAATAGTGAGGGTGACATGACACGCATTGACCAAAAATTTGAAGAGCTGCGCGCAGCGGGTAAAAAGGCATTCGTGTCTTATATCATGGCCGGCGACCCTGATTTTGATACATCCCTTGCCATTGTCAAAGGTCTACCAGCCGCGGGTGTCGATGTGATCGAGCTTGGCTTGCCGTTTACCGATCCGATGGCGGATGGCCCGACCATTCAACTGGCTGGGCAACGGGCGCTGGCCGCAGGCATGACGCTGGAGCGCACGCTGGAGTTGGCACGGGAGTTTCGCAAGGGGGATGACGTCACCCCGATTGTGCTGATGGGCTATTACAACCCGATCTATAATCGTGGTGTGGACAAGTTTCTGGTGGATGCCAAAGCGTCCGGTATTGACGGGATGATCGTGGTTGATCTGCCCCCCGAAGAAGACGCTGAGCTGTGCATCCCCGCTCAGGCCGCTGGCCTGAATTTCATTCGTTTGGCCACCCCCACCACCGATGACGCGCGTCTGCCCAAGGTCATGCAAAACACATCGGGCTTTGTTTACTACGTGTCGATCAACGGGATCACAGGGGCCGCCGAGGCCGAGGCGGCCGATGTTGGTCCCGAAGTGGCGCGGATCAAAGCCCAGACCGATCTGCCGGTGATTGTCGGGTTTGGTATCAACACACCGGATAAGGCCGAAGCCGTGGCCAAAGTTGCGGATGGGGCAGTCGTTGGCTCGGCCATTGTAGCCAAAATTGCGGCGGGTGATAGTGTCGCAGAGGTGCTGGCATTCGTGAAAACCCTTTCGGACGGGGCGCATCGCGGATAGCTATAAACAAGGAAGCGCGAGGTATTTAGGAGCTATCATGACTGACGAGCAACTGATTGCGCGGATTAACGAGATTAAAAAATCCAACCCCGATAACCTGATGGCCCGCCATTTTGACGCGGCGTATTACAACAGTCTGGACGCCGCCCTGAAACAACGGCTGCGCAAGATCATCGCCTCCGGGGTACAGAACGAAAACAGTTCCATGGGCGCCTATGCGATGGCACCGGATGACTATGCGCAGTTTGCCCCCTTGCTGGATGCAATGATCCGCGATTTTCATGGCATTGAGGCGGGCACGCCGATTGCCCAGCCGCATGATTGGGATACCAGTGCTGTGACCTGCGATCTGGGCGCGATTGATGCCAAGCTGAAACAGGTTTCCATGCGGGTGCGGGTGGCGCGCAATGTTGCCAGCTTCCCTCTGCCCGGTGCAATGAGCAAAAAGCAGCGCGTGGCATTCGAGGACGTTGCCGCAGCGGCGTTTGCCAAGCTGGCCGAAAACCCTGATTTTGGTGGTCAGTACCTGTCGATCACCCCCGGCTCGCCCTATGAAATTGACGATGATGAATACAACCGCCGTGTCGCGGCCCACCAGATGTTCAAGGATATGAGCAACGATAAATATCTGAACGTGGCGGGCATTTCGGGCGATTGGCCCTATGGTCGCGGCATGTATGTATCCGAGGCTGAGGATTTTCTGGTCTGGGTCGGTGAAGAGGACCACCTGCGGATCATGTCGATGCAAACCGGTGGCAATCTGAATGCACTGTTTGGGCGTCTGCACCGTGGGCTTGAGATTTTAGAAGGGCTGCTGCCAGAATTTGCGATGTCGGACAAATACGGGGCGATTGCATCTTGCCCATCCAATCTGGGCGCGGGCATGCGCTCCAGCCTGCACATGAAACTGCCGCGCCTGACCAAAGGCGGCACCGATCTGACCCGCGTCACAGCCGAGGCCAAATCGCTGGGGCTGGCGGTGCGCGGGGCAGGGGGCGAACATTCGGACGCGGGTTCGGACGGATTGGTTGACGTGTCCCCGTCAGCGCGATTGGGCGTTTCCGAGATGCAAATCATGCGCCGATTGTATGACGGGGCGGCGGCGCTGTGGAGGTTGGAGGCGGCGGGGTAAGGCTGTTGGGTTTGTGCGTTGATCTGGTTTGAGCCCAGAGCGACCTAATAAAGTTCGAGCAAGAATGGTCTCTGATTTTTTCGGCCTTTCATTCATAGGACGAACAATCGTTAACTAGGGGATATGCAAGTGAGATTCGCCTTCAGCTTAATTGTAGTGGCAATCCTGTCATTTAAGGCCGGTCAGTGGTATCAACAAAGCTACTATGATGACACATGTTTGGATATGGGGGGTGGGCGAAATCCGGGCAACCACCCCACCTGCGTTATCGAGAAATCTAACGGCGGCTAAGCCCACACCGCCACCCAAAACAATACATTTGCCAGACCACCCCAATGTGTGCGAGCCTGTCCTTGCTCAAGTCGGCAGGCAGTGAGCAAAACGGTGTGTGCCATATCAGCTCTGGAACTTTCAGGAGGTATGGACATGAGCGAGAGCAACCCAACCACACGGCCCCAAAGACGCGGTCGCAAGAACCCGCCAAAAACCATTAAACCCGCCGATGCGTTTTCGATGGACAGCGTATACGCCGCCCGCCCAACCTTTGGGTTTTTGGACGCCGACAGGATGGCCTATATGCAGGAGCGCACCTTCGCCCTGTTGGCCGACTACGGCGTGATGGTGGTGCATCCTGTTGCCAAGGCCGCGTTTTTGGCGGCAGGGGCTAAAGAAGGCAGTGAAGCTGGGCGCATCCGTTTGCCACGCGAGTTGGTCAAAGAAGCGCTGGCCGCGACGCCCAAATCGGCGTTGTTTGCAGGTCGCAAGCCCGAATTTGACATGCAGGTGCCGCGGGCTGACAAGGGGTTCATCCTGCGCACCGGCACTGGCGGGCACGGTTATGTGAACCCGCGTGACGCGAGCTACCGCAACATGGATTTGACGGCGGCGGGCGAGATCGCTGCGGTGGCCAATGATCTGGATCAGGTCGGGTTTATCGCACATCCGTTCGTGCACGGGGTGCCCGAGGTGACGGCGGATATTCACAGCTATGCCAAGATTAGCGCCAACACCCATAAACACGTCTGGATGCAGCCCTATCAAAAGGAAAACATCGAATATCTGATGAAGATCGCGGCGATTGCGGCGGGGGGCGAGGATGTGTTGCGCGCACGCCCCTCCACATCAGTGATCACCTGCTCCTTTACCCCGCTTGAATTCAAATTTATGGACACCGAGGTGATCATTCAGGCGGGCCAGTATGGCGTGCCGATCCATGCCTGCTCCCTGCCATCTGCCGGTGGCACAGCCCCCTTGTCGGTGCCCGCGATGGCCTTGATGGCGGCGGCGGAAATTCTGGGGATGATGACGATGGCGCATATTCTGGCCCCAGGCACCCCGGTGATTGCGACGCCGCTGATGTTCACGCTGGATATGCGCACGGGATCAGCGCTGCAATCGAGTGTCGAGGCGATGCAGGCCGCCAATATGTCGATCCAGTTGATGAAGAGTTTCGGGATGATGACGCATACCTACGGGTCTGGATCGGACACGCCTGACGCGGATCATCAATCAATGGCGGAGCGCGCGATGTTGATGCAGAACGTGGCCCTGTCGGGGGCCGATATTCTGGGTGGCGTTGGCCAGTTGGAATGCGCCACAGTGTTTAGCCCCGTGCAAGCGGTGCTGGACAACGAGGTCGGCGCAATGGTGCGGCGGTTTTTGCGCTCGCCCGAAATTGACGAGGCCAGCCTGAATTGGGACGAGCTGTCATCGGTGCGGGTTGGTGGCCATTTTCTGGATAGTGATCATACGGTTAGCCAATGTCGAGACCAGTTTATTCCCAAAGTGTTTCAACGCGATGGCCGTGATGATTACGAGAAAAGCAATCGGCGCGGTGCCTTTGAGGAGGCGCGTGACGTGGCGCTTGCCTCAATTGCGGCAGCGCCCGAGGGCGGCGTGTTGATTGAGGATCAAAACCGCGAGATTGCGATGCTGGCGGCCAAGGCGGATGAACATATTGTGCAGGTTTATTCTGGACGCGTTGAGACGATTTAGAACGAAGCTGCGTTTGCACTTTGGGCTTGCTGAGCACCTGAATTTCGCGATATTGGTAATATGATTTTACCAATGTCGCGCGTTTGAGTCCTAAGGAGCAAGTAATGGCCGTAATTACAGAAATTGCTGATCTAAAGAAAATCTACAAACGCCGTACGCCAAAGATGTTCTATGACTACGCCGAAAGCGGCAGTTGGACCGAGCAAACCTTCCGCGAGAACACCTCGGATTTTGACTTGATCCGCCTGCGTCAACGGGTGGCATGTGACATGACAGGGCGCAGCACCGCGACGCAGATGATTGGCGAGGACGTGGCGATGCCCGTTGCTTTGGCACCTGTGGGTTTGACGGGGATGCAATGCGCAGATGGCGAGATCAAAGCCGCCAAGGCTGCCGAGAAATTCGGGGTGCCGTTTACGCTGTCGACCATGTCGATTTGTTCAATTGAAGATGTGGCCGAAAACACCAGCAAGCCGTTCTGGTTTCAGGTCTACACCCTGAAAGACGTTGATTTCATGGGGCGTTTGTTTGAGCGCGCAAAGGCGGCCAAGTGTTCGGCCATCGTGATTACGGTTGATCTGCAACTGATGGGTCAGCGCCACAAGGATTTGAAAAACGGATTGTCCGCACCGCCCAAACTGACAGTAAAATCAATCGCCAACATGATGACCAAGGCACACTGGGGCCTTGGCATGCTGGGCACCAAGCGGCGGTTTTTCGGCAATATCGTTGGCCATGCTGCGGGGGTGACCGACCCGTCGTCGTTGTCGGAATGGACGGCGCAAGCGTTTGATCAATCACTGGACTGGAAGCGCATTGCCGAGTTCAAAAAGATGTGGGGCGGCAAGGTGATCCTGAAAGGGATACTGGATGTTGAGGACGCCAAAATGGCGGCCAAGGTCGGGGTTGATGCGATTATCGTGTCCAACCACGGCGGTCGACAGTTGGATGGGGCGCTCAGTTCAATCCGTGCGTTGGGACCGATACTGGATGCGGTCGGGGACAAGATCGAGGTCCATCTGGACAGCGGCATTCGCAGCGGTCAGGACGTGCTGAAAGCGATGGCGATGGGGGCCAAGGGCACCTACATTGGCCGCGCTTATACCTATGGTTTGGGGGCCATGGGCGAAGCGGGCGTGACCAAGGCGCTTGAGGTGATTCATCGTGAGCTGGATCTGACGATGGGCTTGTGTGGGCGCAGATCTGTCGAGGGGCTGGACCGCGACGTGTTGCTGGTGCCCAAAGGGTTTTCGGGTGAGTGGGAATAGCATTGGTATGCGCGACACCTTACGCCGGAAAATCATTGAGGTTTGTGACGCCAAAATCGCCAGCAAAGGCGACGGCGTTGGCCTGTCATTTTACGCGTTTTTCAAGAACCGGAATGATGACCCCGATCTGCTGATGGAAGCGGCGACTTGGTGGATAAAAACCCATCGGTTAGACCATTTCGAGAAGGCGGTAAAGATCAAGGCGATGGTGTTGAGCCGCTCGGGCAACGGGCCGTAGAAAACCGCCAAAATATGGCGTATGGTTTTCGTATGGAAAACGTATGGGTTTTCTACATACGTGAACTTGGGGGTAAATCATGGCCTATGATGAAGAATTATCCGCCCGTTTGCGCGGCGCGCTTGAGGGGCATGTCGGCATTTCGGAAAAGAAAATGATGGGCGGATTATGTTTTCTGCTGGAGGGCAACATGATCGGCGGGGCGGATCGCGACAAGGACGGGCGCGGGCGGTTTATGTTTCGGGTTGGCAAGGACAACGAGGCCGAGGCGCTGTCACGCGACGGGGCCGAGATTGTCGAGATGGGTGGCCGACGGATGGGGGGTATGGTGTTTGTCGCCGAAGAGGCCTGTGAGGCGGACGCGGTGCTGTCTGATTGGGTGGCCCTGGCGCTGAGCTTCACCACAACACTGGAGCCAAAATCATGAATGCCTTTCATTACACCCCCGAGGCTGTGCAGTTTTTGACGGACCTAAAGGCCAATAACAATCGCGACTGGTTTGCCGAACATAAAGAGGACTACGAGACCTATGTGAAAGACGCGACGGTGGCGTTTTGTCGTTTGATGGTGGAGGGGTTGGACGGGCTGACCGGCACGGTGCATCAAAGCAAAATTTTCCGCATTTACCGCGATGTGCGGTTTGCCAAGGACAAGACGCCCTACAAACCCTACCAACATGTCCTGTTTGCCGCTGGGGATCACCGCCAGACCACCTCGGCGTGGTTTTTCGGGTTGGAGCCGGACCGGTTGACGCTGGGAGCGGGCAAGTTCAGCTTTGATGGCGAAGGGTTGGTGCGGTATCGCGAGGCGGTTCCGGGGGAGCGCGGGGTTGAATTGGCGCAGATCGTGGAGGGGTTGCAGGAACAGGGCGCACGGCTGAACGAACCCCAGTTGAAACGAGTGCCGAGCGGGTATGACAAAGACCATCCCCGCGCCGATCTGCTGCGCCGCAAGGGGCTGGCGTTGTGGGTCGATCTGGATGTTGGTGTGGCCACCGAGGGGGATTTGGTCGCGACCTGTTTGGCGGCGTTTGAACGGTTGCAGCCCGTGGTGGGGTGGCTGGAAGAAATGTAAATATGATGTTTGGCTGATATGCGGGCAGGGCTGCTGTTGGTCGATTTAGCAGTGAATGTCTGATCCCAGCCCAAAATGGACGTGCTCTCTAGGCAGCAAGGGGCTGGAAGCTGACATGCGCGCATTGCGACTCTGCTGATTAGCTGGAGCAGCCCATGGGAGGGGGGAGTCTCACAGATTGATGACCTCATACTTTGAAGCCTCAAAACAGAGATGTGACAAAAAGGCCCGATATGCTTATATTGTAGTTATTACACACTGTGTTCTCAGCACCGAGCGTTGATCTTTGGTCAAATTTGGGAGCCCGAAAAAAATTAATATTCACAGGTCAAACAGCACCTCTTACCAAAAGTGCCAGCCTGTCCCAAAAAGGAAACAGAAAAATGCCTAAGTTTTATTTGAACCGTCGCGCCCTGCTTATCGGAATAACCAGCGCGATTGCCGGGTCCGCCCTCGCTGGGGGCGATGGCGGCGGAGGCTTTAACAAGAATCCGAATGTCAAAAACAAGTACTCTCAGCGTGAATTCGCCAAGCTCAGTTTTAATGAAATCAATCAAATATATTACAACTACACTCAAAATCGGCGCACCCACATTGTTGGTTTTTCACGCAACATGTCGGACATCATCGTTTCCATGACCAATGCGAAACGACGGCGTGCCCAACGTCTGATCCGCGAAATGAATGAAATCACGGACAAGGCAAAGCGGCTCAAACGGCTGCGGAGGGAAATGGAGTCGATCGACAGTGAACTGAGCAAGCTGATAGCCTCCCGAAAACGGGCCATCGACAAAGGTCGCAGAAACGCGGTGAAGGAAACCGATAAGCAAATAACGATTTTGCAAAGATACCGCGATGGTGTCCGCACTTGGGTCAGGTTCCCCCATGAGGGCACTCGGTAAACAGGTTAAAGCGGCTTGCCTTCATCTTGGGGCGCTCGCTTAAGGCGAAAAGCGCGAAACGACTGATATGTCGTACGCGTTTCGCATCAAGCTGAGCGGCCCGCAAAGCACCAGAATACTATATAGATACATTCAACCTATGGCTAAACGGCATTGGTGAGTCAGTAGTTTTATCTCACCTTTCTGCGCAAAGCTGCCGTTGGTGTAGGTTGCATCGAATGTCGGGTTTCCGCCCTAAGTGACAATATATGTGCCGTGCGGCATTTGACAGTTTGGGCCAAAATAGCCGTTTCCGGTGCGCAAGGCTGATATATGTAAAGGGGCACGCCCTATATCCAAAAAGAGCCCATACTGCCGAATAGGAAACCCAAATAATTCCCCCCTTCACATTCCCTACGCAACCGTCTATACGCGCGGCTTCACGCGGGACTACACCCTTGGAGGAGCCCGCACTAACCTAGGAGAATTATCATGGCTAAAAAGATCCCAGATCTTATCGCCGACGAACGTAAGGGGACAGGCAAGGGGGCCGCCCGCCAAGCACGTCGTGACGGGCTTGTACCAGGTGTTGTTTATGGCGGGAGCGCTGATCCATTGCCGATCACCATCCCCTACAACCGCCTGTTCAAAATGTTGAAGTCGGGCGGCTTTTTGTCCACCCTGTTCAACCTGAAGGTCGAAGGCCACGACGATGTGCGTGTGGTTTGCCGCGATGTTCAGCGCGATGTTGTCAAAGATTTGCCAACCCACCTTGATCTGCTGCGTCTACACCGCGATAGCCGCATTGATATGGCGATCCACGTTGAGTTCATCAACGAGGAAGAATGCGTTGGTTTGGCCAAAGGTGGTGTTTTGACCATCGTGCGTCCAGAAGTCGAGCTGAACGTTCTGGCTGGCGATATTCCGGATCACATTACGGTTGATCTGGCGGGTCTGGATGTGGGTGACACGATCACCATTTCCAGCATCACGCTGCCCGAAGGCGTCACACCAACGATCATGGATCGTGACTTTGTGATTGCCAATGTTCAGGCACCAACGGTTGCAACTGCTGAAGAAGATGAAGAAGACGCAGCTGAAGGCGAAGTGGCCGAGGGCGAAGAAGCCGCAACCGAAGATGGCGACAGCGAGGAGTAATCCTCGGCCATCTTAACTTTGCAAAGATAAAAAGCACGGGGCCTGATGGGTCCCGTGTTTTGCGTTTAGGCCGATGCGGTGTTGTCCAGACGTTTGAAAACCACAACCTTGCCGCGCGATCCCGACGGGCAATACGTGAACCCCGTGGCCGACATTTGATCAAAGATTTGTTTGATCACGTGATCGGGGTAAACCTGCGGATGCAGCTCGATCACCAGCAGTCTGACATGATCGGGCCAAGGCGTGTCAAACAACCCTTGCTCGCCGCCCTCAATGTCCATGATCACCACCGTCGGCTCGTGGTCTTGCATCAGTTCGCCGATTTTAACGGCGGGCACATCAACGGATTTGGTTGATTTCCATTTTTTGACCATTGTGGGGTCTATGGACGAGGCCCAGAAGGCGGCTGCCATGTGAAAACTCACGTGATCGGTGGCAAAACTGTCTGGCACGACGGCGGCGTTGATCACCGTCACCCCCTCAATCATGTTGGTCGCAAGGTTCTTTTCAATCACCGGGACCATTTTCGGGTTTGCCTCGACGGTCAGCAGGTTCTTCCCGCCAATCCGGCTGGCAATTTGCATGGAAATATAGCCAGCACCGCCGCCCAGTTCCAACACGCGGTCGCCTTCCACAATGTGGCGTTTGATGGCGACGGTTTCGTAGCCCTCATAGCGACCGGCCTCCATGGAAACGCGGATGGCGTCATTCATCAGGTAATTGGGGACATGCACAATGTATTCACCGATCAGAAATTTGGCCAAACTGAATATCCCTTTGTTATGCGCCGTTGCAACCTGCCTATCAGTTTCCTACTACTGGTGCAGTAGATTTATCGGAGACTTTGCAGTGCGCCTATTTGTCGGCCTTGGAAACCCTGGTGCGAAATATGCGCACAATCGTCATAACATCGGGTTTATGGCGCTGGACCGGATTGCGTCTGATCACGGGTTCGATGGCTGGCGGCGCAAGTTTCAAGGCCAGGTTGCCGAGGGGCGGTTGGGGCGCGAAAAGGTGATCTTGCTGAAACCCGAAACATTCATGAACCTGTCGGGCCAATCGGTCGGCGAGGCGATGCGGTTTTACAAGCTGACGCCTGAGGATGTGATGGTGTTCCACGACGAGCTGGATTTGGCACCGCGTAAAATTCGCGTCAAACAGGGCGGGGGGCATGCGGGGCACAACGGGTTGCGATCCTTGCACCAGCATCTTGGCGAGAATTACGGGCGGGTGCGGATCGGCATTGGCCATCCAGGGCATAAGGACCGCGTCTCAGGTTACGTGCTGCATGATTTTGCCCGCTCTGACGCCGATTGGCTGGACGATATGATGCGCGGGATCGAGGACGGGGCGGTGTTTTTGGCCGAAGGCGACAGTGCCAAGTTTCTGAACGCCGTCGGTTTGCGGATGGGGGCAGCACCCAAAGCAAAGAAGGCTGTAAAACCGTCCGCGCCCCAAAATGATCCGGTGCAAGAACGGCCTGATGAGCGCACGAAGATGCAGAAATTAATGGACAAATTCAAATAGAGGTGAAGCATGGGTAAGGCGCAGTGGGAATTCTGGATCGACCGCGGCGGCACCTTTACCGACGTGGTGGCGCGTCGGCCGGATGGGGCGTTGATTACCCACAAACTGCTGTCGGAGAACCCCGAGCGCTACGTTGACGCTGCTGTCCACGGCATCCGCGAGATGCTGGATTTGGCGGCGGAGGATGCCTTGCCACATGGCAGTATTTCGGCGGTGAAAATGGGCACCACCGTGGCAACCAATGCGCTGTTGGAGCGTAAGGGCGAGCGCACTTTGTTGCTGATCACCCAAGGGTTTCGGGATCTATTACTGATCGGCTATCAAACCCGCCCAAAGCTGTTTGATCTGGAAGTAAAACGCCCGGATTTGCTCTATGAAGAGGTGGCTGAAGTGCCCGAGCGGCTGGACGCGGATGGTGGCATTGTGACGCCGCTAGACGAGGATGCTGCCCGCCGCGCCCTTGAAGCAGGCTATGCCAAAGGCATCCGCGCGGTGGCGGTGGCGTTTTTGCACGGCTATCTGAACCCCGCGCACGAGGCCCGCGTTGGCGAAATCGCCAGCGAAATCGGTTACACGCAAGTCTCCACCAGCCATCAGGTTTCGCGCTTGGCCAAGCTGGTTGGGCGCGGTGATACCACCGTGGTCGATGCCTATCTGTCGCCAATTCTGCGTGGCTATGTTTCATTGGTGGCGGAGGCGCTGGACGTGGGCAAGGGCGGGTGTGATCGATTGTTGTTCATGCAGTCCAACGGCGGTTTGACGGACGCGAGCTTGTTTCAGGGCAAGGACGCCATTCTGTCCGGCCCAGCCGGTGGCATTGTCGGCATGGTCAAAACTGGCGAGGCGGCAGGGTATCAGCGCCTGATCGGCTTTGATATGGGCGGGACGTCAACCGACGTCAGCCATTATGCGGGCCAATACGAGCGCAGTTTCGAGACCGAAGTGGCAGGTGTGCGGATGCGCGCGCCGATGATGGATATTCATACGGTTGCGGCGGGTGGTGGATCGATCCTGACCTTTGGCGATGGGCGCTATCAGGTTGGCCCGGAAAGTGCGGGTGCCGACCCGGGGCCGGCCTGTTATCGGCGTGGCGGGCCCTTAACGGTGACCGATTGCAACGTGATGCTGGGTAAGCTGAATGCGGCACATTTCCCGCATGTGTTTGGGCCAAATGGTGATTTACCGCTGGATATTGACGTGGTGCGCCAAAAGTTCACCGAACTGGCGGCCGAAATCGCGGATGCCACAGGATTGCCGCAGGACACGCCCGAAACCGTGGCCGAGGGGTACTTGCGCATTGCGGTTGATAACATGGCCAATGCGATCAAAAAGATCAGCGTGCAGCGCGGTCACGATGTGACGCAATATACCTTGCAATGTTTCGGCGGGGCGGGCGGGCAACATGCCTGTCTGGTCGCCGATGCGCTGGGCATGAGCCGCGTGTTCGTGCACCCCTATGCGGGCGTTTTGTCGGCTTACGGCATGGGGTTGGCCGAAATTCGTGCCCTGCGCGAGCGTCAAGTTGATGCGGGTCTGGAACAGGTTGATTTGGCCGCGGAGGTGCTGGCTTTGATCCGTGCCGAGGCCGAGGCCGAGGTGCGTGCGCAGGGTGTGGCACAACTCACATCTGTTGAGAAAGCCTACCTTCGCTATGATGGGTCCCATCAGGCGCTGGAGGTTGCATTTGGCAGCACTGACGATATGCAGGCCGCGTTTGAAACCGTACATAAACAGCGGTTCGGTTTTACCTCACCGGAGCGGGCCATCTTGTTTGACATGGTCAGCGTCGAGGCAATCGGCGAAACGGGTGAAGCGCCGCAAGGGCTGGGCTTTGCCGGGGGCAGCGCTGACCCGAGTGCAACAGTGGCGTTCTACGCGGAGGGCGCGCTGGGGGATGCACCGCTTTATGCACGCGAAAATCTGGCCGAGGGAGCAAGTGTGACTGGCCCCGCGATCATCACCGAGGCCACCGGCACCAATGTTATTGAGGCGGGCTGGGTCGCGCGGGTCGATGCCCTGGGCAATTTGATCATCGAGCGGGGAGTCAAAAAGCAGCGTGCTTTGGCGGCGGGCACCACGGCGGATCCTGTGTTGCTGGAGGTTTTCAACAACCTGTTCATGTCGGTAGCCGATCAAATGGGCGCAACATTGGCCAACACCTCGTGGTCGGTGAACATCAAGGAACGGTTGGATTTTTCCTGCGCGATTTTCGACGAATACGGCGATCTGGTGGCCAACGCACCGCATGTGCCGGTGCATCTGGGCTCGATGTCGGACAGCATCAAAACCGTGATGCGTGACAATGCTGGCGATATCCATGAGGGCGACGCCTTTATGTTGAACTCGCCCTACAATGGTGGCACGCATTTGCCCGATGTTACCGTGGTAACGCCGGTGTTCGTTGAAGGTCGGGTGGTGTTTTGGCTGGGGTCGCGCGGGCATCACGCCGATATTGGCGGGCGTACG
>Ga0209345_10000272_pt1 | contig 68699 bp, 60 predicted proteins | sample Cruoilmetagenom7_FD_187294 | JGI IMG/M metagenome (GOLD analysis project Ga0209345, IMG submission 187294) | Oil polluted marine microbial communities from Coal Oil Point, Santa Barbara, California, USA - Sample 7 (SPAdes) (version 2) | ecosystem: Environmental > Aquatic > Marine > Oil seeps ... | reverse complement strand
AGACATAAAAGCCGCCCGCGAGATACCGGATACGCCGCAGACCCGCGCGCCATCCTATACGCTGGCTTTTGCGGATGCTGACTTTTTGTGCCGAGACGAACTGCGGCCCGTGCGCCTGCAACTGGAAATGCTGAAACCCGAGTTGGCGCTGGATGAGGCAGGGATTGATTCAACCATCGTGTTGTTTGGCGGGGCACGCATTCCGGAGCCTGCCAATAAGGCAAGTGCCCGCACCAAAACGCTGGCTGATCTGTCAAAATACTACCATGAGGCCCGTGAATTTGCCCGCCTGATGACGTTGAAAAGCAACGGTGCTGGCGGCAAGGAAAATGTGATCGTGACGGGCGGTGGCCCCGGGGTGATGGAGGCCGGAAACCGTGGCGCGCTGGACGCGGGCGGGGTGTCGATTGGGTTGAATATTGTGCTGCCACACGAACAGGCCCCGAATGAATATGTAACCCCTGAATTGTGTTTCAATTTCCATTATTTCGCCATTCGCAAAATGCATTTCCTGATGCGTGCCAAAGCGGTTGCCGTGTTTCCGGGCGGGTTTGGCACGTTGGACGAAACATTCGAGGCGCTGACCTTGATTCAGACCGGCCGCATGCAGCGCATTCCGTTCTTGTTGTTTGGTGAGGCGTTCTGGCGCAGCATTATCAACTGGGAAGCGTTGTCCGAGGCGGGCACAATTTCCGCCGACGATCTGGACCTGTTCAAGTTTGTTGAAACGGGGCAGGAAGCGATGGATGTGATCGAGAATTGGGAGGGCTAATACCCTAGTGTGCTGCATGCCCGATTTGGGACGGGTTCAGGGTGCGGTGGCGGTGGCATTCCATTTCCACGGTTGAGTGGCCAATCCCAATCCCGCCAAGTGCCGATTTTAGCTGATCTTTGATCGCATCGGCATCCCCCCAGCGACCCTCGTCAATGGTGACGTGGGCCTCAAGCGTCGGGACGTGTTCGTCCATCATCCACAGATGCAGGTGAAAGACGTTGTTTACACCGTCGACATTCTGGATGGTCTCAAGCGCCTTTGTCGTCGAAACCGAATGGGGCGCACCCTGCATCAGCACGCGAATGACATCACCGATTTCCCGTGATGCGTGCCACAGGATATATCCCGCGATCAGTAGCGTTGCGATCGGGTCAACAATATTCCAGCCATAAAGGATAATCAGCGTCCCCGCGATGATCACCGCGATCGAGCCCAGCGCATCCGCCAGATTATGCAAAAACGCAGCACGGATATTCATGCTGTCCTTGGCCATGCGCCAGGTCAACAGCGCTGTGATGATATCCACCACCAACGCGATGGCGGCGATGATCACAACCAGCCAGCCGTCCACGCCTTGGGGATCAAGGAATCGCGCGACACCCTCAAAGACAAGGTATAGCGCGATGACGATCAAAGTGGTGTAGTTGATCAGCGCCGCGACGGTTTCAGCCCGCGCATAGCCATATGTCATTGACGCATCTGCGGGGCGGCGCGCGATCTTTCGGGCCCCGAACGCAATAATCAGTGAAATAGCATCTGACAGATTGTGGATCGCATCGGCAATCAACGACAGACTGCCCGACAGGATTCCCCCGATGATCTGCGCCACGGTCAAACCCAGATTAACAATCACCGCCAACGCGATCCGGCGATCACCACCTTCGGCATCAATATGGACGTGATCGTGTGGCATGTCGTTACTTCGAACCTACTTCTTTAGCGTCACCTTTGCGGTTCTTGCGTACTCGCTCGGATTCAGATTTCAACTGCCCGCAGGCCGCCATGATATCCTCGCCGCGCGGCTTGCGCACCGGTGACGAATAGCCCGCGTTATACACAATATCCGAAAACGCCCGAATACGGTTGTTGCTTGAGCGCTCGTAGGGCGATCCGGGCCATTCGTTGAACGGGATCAGGTTGATCTTGGCCGGTATGCCCTTGATCAACTGCACCAACCGGTGCGCGTCCTCGTCACTGTCGTTCACGCCCTTCAGCATCACATACTCAAACGTAATGCGCTCCGAATTGCTGGCCTTGGGGTATTCCCGCAATGCATTCAGCAAGGCCTCGATGTTCCACTTCTTGTTGATCGGCACCAACCCGTCACGCACCTCGTCCGTGGTCGCGTGAAACGACACCGCCAACATGCAGCCGATTTCATCTGCGGTGCGGGCAATTTCGGGCACCACACCAGAGGTCGACAATGTAATGCGGCGGCGCGACAGGGATATCCCCTCGGGGTCCATGGCGATCTTCATCGCATCGCGCACGGGCTCGAAATTATACAAAGGCTCGCCCATGCCCATCAACACGATGTTGGACAAAAGCCGTGCTTCGGGCGGGTTCGGCACACCCAGTTTGGGCCACTCACCCAAATCATCGCGCGCCACCATCACTTGGCCGATAATTTCAGCCGCCGTCAGGTTGCGCACCAACCGCTGTGTGCCGGTATGGCAAAACGAGCACGTCAACGTGCAACCCACTTGCGACGAAATGCACAGCGTGCCGCGCCCTTCTTCGGGGATGTAAACAATCTCGACCTCGGAGCCGCCAGCGATTCGCACCAGATATTTACGGGTGCCATCCTCTGAGACCTGCTTGGTCACCACTTCGGGCACCGCCACCACGAACCTATCAGCCAGCGTCAAACGGATGTCTTTTGACAGGTTGGTCATGTCGGCGAAATCACGCACACCCTTTTGGTAAATCCACTGCCAGACCTGGCCTGCACGCATCTTGCCCTGCTTCTCGGGCACACCCGCCTCAATCAAAACCTCGCGCAACGCATCACGCGTCAACCCAACAAGGTTCACCTTGTCACCCGCCTCCACTTTGCGCGGAATGGTCACAAGGTCGGGCGAAATCGGGGCCGTGTCGGTCATTTTACTCTCCAAATGGGAACGAAAGCCCCCTCTATAGGGTTTTCCCGGCAAACCCAAGCAAAACACCCCACCGCAAGCGGCAGGGTGCATCAAGACCTAATATTAGTGAACTTACTTGGCGCAGCGCTTGGCGGCCTCTTCAACAGCGGCGGTGAACCCGAGCAGCGAAAACTTGTCTTTGGTGACGGTGCCGCGACCCGAACGACCCGTAAAGGTCACCTCTGCGCCCCGCTTCATCGCCGTGATGATTTTGGCATCTTCAGCAGGTGACGCAGGCCATGCGTTTTCGCCTGATGTGAAAAACTCGTAGCTGTTTTCACCGATCGACGCCGAAACGGTTGAACCATTGGCAAATGGATAGCCACCTGTAAACGACAATTCTGATTTCACGGACGAGCCAGGCCGAAACGACACAAACAACAGGATTTCACTGCGGCGCACGGCCACCACGCGGCCATCCTTGGTGTTCACGGTTTCCTTGGGGCTTGATACGGCCCAACATTCAGTTGGGTCATCCTCAACGAAAACGCTCCAGTCGGTCTTTGCGGCCACGCGGTTTGTTGATTGCTGGGCAATTGCCCCGGTCGCGACGACGGCGATCAGTGCAGCGCCCATAGTTGTTGCCAAAAATGATCTCATAATCCTACACAGCCTCCAGCTGTTTCTGCCTCAATTTATACCGCGCCAGTGGCCATTTCAACTTGACCTTTTCTTCGGACGCGCGTGTTCTCTACTCGATACATACACTTTAACGTATTATCGCCCATAAATAAAAGCCCCGTTGGCAAAATTTCGCGCAAAGCGCAAAGGAAACGTGATGACAAACCCTGTTCCGCACCCTGTACCAATGGCCGAAATCTGGCGCGGCGACTTTCTTGAGTCGATTCACACGGGTCACGCAGTGATTTGTGATGCTTCGGGGGACATTGTTCAGGCATGGGGTGATCCCGATCAGGTGATCTTGCCGCGCTCGGCCTCCAAGATGATCCAAGCCCTGCCCTTGATCGAAAGCGGGGCCGCTGCGGCGGCGGGTTTGAGCATGGATCAACTGGCGCTTTCTTGTGCGTCACACAACAGCGCCGCCATCCACACGGACCGCGTAGCGGCATGGCTCGCGGCACTTGGCCTGACTGATGATGACATGCGCTGCGGGGCGCACGACCCAAAAGACATCGAGGCCCGCAACGCCCTGATCCGCGCCGGTCAGAAACCCTGCCAGATGCATAACAACTGCTCGGGCAAGCATTCGGGGTTTTTGACCCTGAACAAACACATCGGGGGCGGCCCGGAATACATCGATCCAAGCCATGCCGTTCAAACGGCTGTGCTTGAGGCTTTTGAAGATGTGACAAATGAAACCAGCCCCGGGTTTGGCATCGATGGCTGTTCGGCCCCCAATCATGCCACCACGATGCATGGATTTGCCCGTGCAATGGCGTTTTTCGCAGCAGCCTCGGACGATGGCGCATCGGTGCGCGAACACGCCGCCGCCACATTGGTGCAGGCCATGACAACATTCCCTGAACTGGTGGCGGGAGAGGGCCGCGCCTGCACCGAATTGATGCGGGCGATGCAGGGGCGCGTGGCGCTGAAAACCGGAGCCGAGGCAGTCTACATCGCCATCATCCCCGAATTGAAACTGGGAGTCGCGCTAAAAATAGCCGACGGCACCACCCGCGCCGCGGAATGCGCGATTGCGGCGATATTGGTGAAATTAGGCGTGTTAGAGCCTAATCACCCCGCCACCCTAAAGCGCATGAACGCGCCGATTACCAACTGCAATGAGCTCACAACGGGCTACATCCGCCCCACAAAAGAACTGCTCTAACCCTTCTTCTTGCTAAAAATACCTGCTGCGCGCAGCGCATAGACTCTCTTTCTACGCGCCGATTACGTGTAGACAAACCCGTCCAGATCATACCCTTGCACAAACAGCAGGGCCGTTAAATCGCCGTGGTTGATGCGGATTTCGCATTCTGCGGCCACGGACGGCTTTGCGTGCAGGGCAACGCCAGCCCCCGCCAATCCCAACATGCCCAGATCATTGGCCCCATCGCCCACGGCCATCACCTGATCTGCCGTCAGGCCAAGGCGTGCTGTGATCTCGTTCAAGGCTGCGACTTTGGCCTCGCGCCCCAATATCGGCACCCCAACACCACCGGTCAGCTTGCCATTCTCAATCAACAACGTATTGGCACGGTTTTCGTCAAAGCCCAATTCCTTTGCCACCATGGCCGTAAACGCAGTGAACCCGCCCGACACCAGCGCCGCATAAGCGCCGTTGGCTTTCATCGTCGCCAGCAGCGCCTTGCCGCCGGGCATCAGGCTGATCCGATTGGCCAAAACAGTCTCTATTATGGCCGAATCCAGTCCTTTCAGCAGACCAACCCGTTCGCGTAGAGCCTCTTCAAAGTCCAACTCACCATTCATGGCGCGGGCCGTAATCTCGGCCACGCGCGGCCCGATTCCAGCCTCGGCGGCCAACTCGTCAATGCATTCTTGTTCAATCATTGTGCTGTCCATATCGGCCAGCAGCATTGCCTTTTGACGGCCCTCAGACGGCTGCACCACCAGATCAACCCCCATTTTTTGCAAGTCAGCCCAAACGTCCCAACGGTTGTCCGGCACCACCGATATCTCGAATTCAGCCGCCACATCAGGGGCCAGCCAGACCGCGTCGCCACCGCCCCAAGCATTGCGCAGGGACTCGACCACAGCAGGTCCGACGACAGGGGTTTTGGGGTCGCAAAGCAAGGTGACTGTAAACATCTCTCATAACCTTTATGTCGTTTTTTCCGGTCTAAACGCCGCATAGCGCAGATTTGTGGGTTGCGCCAGCCAGATTGCCCCGCTATCTCGGCAAGTGGGACACCCCTCCCCAACGAGGGGCATTATATCTGGAAGGATACCATGTCTATACTTACGCAACCGGCTGTTAAGCCGGCAAATCCACGTTTTTCGTCCGGCCCATGCGCCAAAAACCCCCAATGGACCCTGAAGGCTCTAAACGACGCGCCGCTTGGCCGATCACACCGCGCTGCCATTGGTAAATCCAAACTCAAAGCCGCCATCGAGACCACCCGAGAGGTGTTGGGCATCCCCGCCGATTATAAAATCGGTATCGTGCCCGCCTCTGATACGGGTGCGATGGAAATGGCCATGTGGTCGCTGCTGGGCGCACGCCCAGTCGAGATGCTGGCGTGGGAAAGCTTTGGGGCTGGCTGGGTTACGGATGTCAACAAACAGCTGAACCTAGGTGCCAAAGTCACCACCGCCGATTACGGCCAGATCGTTGACCTGAACGCGGTCGATTTTGATGCCGATGTGGTGTTCACATGGAATGGTACCACCTCGGGCGTCCGCGTCCCGAACGGTGATTTTATTCCGGCAGATCGTACGGGGCTGACCATTTGCGATGCCACCTCGGCGGCCTTCGCGATGGACCTGCCTTGGGACAAACTGGACGTCACCACCTTTAGCTGGCAAAAAGTATTGGGTGGCGAGGCGGCGCATGGGATGTTGATCCTGTCACCGCGCGCCGTTGAACGGCTGGAAAGCTATACGCCGCCATGGCCAATGCCGAAAATTTTCCGCCTGACCAAAGCGGGCAAATTGATCGACGGTATCTTTAGCGGTGCCACCATCAACACGCCCTCTATGCTGGCGGTCGAGGACTATCTGGTGGCGCTGGATTGGGCCAAATCAGTTGGTGGTCTAACGGGCATGATCAAACGCGCAGATGCAAATACCGCTGTGTTAGAGACGTTTGTCGCCACCCACGACTGGATCGACTTCCTTGCGGCGGACCCTGCGTTGCGTTCAAATACATCCGTGTGTTTGATGTTCAATGATGCCCGCATCACGGACGGCGCAGCCTTTGCCAAAGCGGTTGCCAAACGGCTTGAGGACGCAGGCGTTGCCTTAGACATCGGTGCTTATCGTGATGCACCGGCTGGCTTGCGCATTTGGTGCGGTGGCACGGTCGAGGCATCCGATCTGCAAAGCCTGATGCCGTGGCTCGACTGGGCCTTTAACGCCGAAATCAACGCATAATTGGAGTGGCCTATCGGGCCGCTCCCACCCCCCATTCAAATTCAAAGGAGCCTAAACAATGGCACCCAAAGTTCTCGTATCCGACAAACTTTCTGAATCCGCTGTGCAAATCTTTCGGGATCGCGGCATTGACGTTGATTTCATGCCTGACCTTGGCAAAGACAAAAACGCACTGCTGGCTGCAATTCCGAAATACGATGGTCTGGCCATCCGTTCCGCCACCAAAGCCACGCCAAAGATCCTCGAGGCCGCGACCAACCTAAAGGTCATCGCTCGCGCTGGCATCGGGGTTGATAACGTTGACATCCCAGCGGCCTCCAAAAAAGGGGTGATCGTGATGAACACACCCTTTGGCAACTCGATCACCACAGCCGAGCACGCCATCTCGTTGATGATGGCGGTGGCCCGCCAAATCCCCGAGGCCAACGCCTCGACCCAAGCCGGTAAATGGGAAAAATCCCGTTTTATGGGCAGCGAGATCACCAGCAAGGTGTTGGGCCTGATCGGGGCTGGCAACATCGGCACAATCGTTGCCAACCGCGCGCTTGGCTTGAAGATGAAGGTCGTCGCGTATGATCCGTTCCTGTCCAGCGAGCGGGCCGCAATAATCGGAGTTGAAAAGGTCGAGCTGGATGAATTGCTGAAACGCGCCGATTTCATCACCCTGCACGTTCCACTAACCGACAAAACCCGCGGCATTCTGAATGCCGATGCCATCGCCCGGATGAAACCCGGCGTGCGGGTGATCAACTGCGCCCGTGGTGGTCTGGTGGACGAGGCCGCCTTGGCCGAGGCGATCAAATCAGGCCATGTGGCTGGTGCCGGATTTGACGTTTTTGAAACCGAACCTGCCACCAACAGCCCGCTGTTTGGCCTGCCAAACGTGGTCTGCACCCCGCATCTGGGTGCCTCGACCTCAGAGGCCCAAGAAAACGTCGCCGTTCAAGTGGCCGAACAAATGTCCGACTACCTGCTGACGGGGGCTGTGAGCAACGCGCTGAACATGCCATCGGTCACGGCCGAAGAAGCCAAGATCATGGGCCCATGGATGAAACTGGCCGAACACCTTGGGGCCTTCGTTGGTCAAATGACCAATGAGCCGATCAAAGCCATCAACATTCTTTATGATGGCAACGTGATTGACATGAACCTCGAGGCGCTGAACTGTGGCGCAATCGCGGGCATCATGCAGGCCACCAACCCCGAGGTGAACATGGTTTCGGCACCGGTCATCGCCAAAGACCGCGGCATCAAAATCTCAAAAACCACGCAGGAAAAATCTGGTGTGTTTGACGGATATATCAAGCTGACCGTCGTCACGGACACCACCGAGCGCACCATCGCGGGCACTGTGTTCAGCGACGGTAAACCACGGTTTATCCAGATCAAAGGCATCAATATCGACGCGGAAATTGGCGCGCACATGCTCTATACCACCAACAAAGATGTTCCGGGTATCATCGGCACCTTGGGGCAGGTTATGGGGGAAAACAGTGTCAACATCGCCAACTTTACGCTTGGCCGGTCCAGCGTTGGGGCCGACGCGATTGCACTACTTTATATCGACAACCCGCTGCCCAAGGACGCGATGGCCGCGTTGGATGCAACGGGCTTGTTCCAGTCGATCAAGCCGCTGGAATTTAGTATCAGCTAAACATCAGGGACTAAAAAAGGAACGGCCCTCTGGACTTCCGGCGGGCCGTTCGCTTTTGTGCGGATACATTCAAGGAGAGCAACAATGCGCGTTTATGCAATCGGCGATATCCACGGCCAAATAGGGATGCTGCAAGCAGCACACGAACGCATTGCTGCGGATCGTCGGCGCACGGGCGACATGGACGCTCCCGTGGTGCATCTGGGCGATCTGACGGATCGGGGGCCGGACAGCAAAGGCGTGATCCAGTGTTTGATTGACGGTGTAGCACGGGATGAAAATTGGCTGACCGTAAAGGGCAATCATGACCGGATGTTCGCGGGATTCTTGGACGATCCCGAGTACCATGACCCGTGCCTGAAACCTGAATTTGAATGGCTGCATCCGCGGCTTGGCGGTATCGAGACGCTGGAGTCTTATGGGGTCACCCCCGACATACCACACGCCGAAATCATGCGCGCCGTGCCGGAGGCGCACAGGCAATTCCTAAAAGATATGCCGCTGATACACCGCTTTGGCGATGTTGCGTTTGTCCACGCCGGTATTATGCCCGGTGTGCCGCTGTCGGAGCAGACCGAAGATGATTTGCTGTGGATCAGGGGGCCGTTCCATATGGAGACGCTGCCGTTCGAGGCTCTGATCGTGCATGGCCATACGCCGGTCGACACGCCGACCCATTACGGCAATCGCATCAATCTGGATACTGGTGCGGGATATGGCAACCCGTTGACCGTCGCTGTGTTCGAGGGGACCGATTGCTGGATTTTGGACGGGAATGGGCGCACACCGCTTACACCGTGATGCAGCGCGGGGCGTATGTATAAAATCCATACACTTTCCATAGGCTTTCCATACGTCGCTTTTTGGCTCTACTCCTTACGAATGACGCCCGTTACTGCGCCTGCTGCAAACGCCGTGACAACCCAACCCAACCCCTTGGCGAACCACCTCAGCCACCAGCCGATCCGCCCTAACGGGCCGCGCGATGTGGACGGGGCCCGGGCGATCTCCTGCCCCGGAGTGACAATCGGGATCACCAGATTAGCGCCATAGGTAACGCCGGAAAAAATCTCCTAATCTTGCCCTGCCTGACCCACGCTTGACCAAAATACGCCGGGGTTGTCTGGATGGCTTTGGATGGCCTCGATCCAAGCTGTGGAAACCAGAAACGGGGCCGCGTTCGGCGTCATGTCACCGGCCTGCCACGTGGCGCGGAAAAACAATCCCAGCCCGATGATCAGCAACAGTGCCAACCCAACAGCGCGGGCGGGGTGATACCATAGCTGATGGCCACCCGCAGCAAGATATCGGCAAACGCAGACAGGCCCCACCTGATCGGACGGCCCGCGATTTTCAGCATCATACGGTTCTCGGCGCGCAGCAGTTTCTCTTTGCGCATCAACACGGTTTGGGCGTCATGACGACGTCCAATATGGGTCAATACATAGGCCAGTTGCTCATGGGGTTGCGAGGTAAACGGGGTGTCGATAGGGCGGCGATCCAGCCGCTCTAAACGTGACGCGACTAAAGTGCCGGTGTGGCGTGAACAGTCTTTGTAACGAAAGCCATCCAGCCGGATTGGATAGTTCGCCCCTGGTGCGATAGGTCGTCCTTTAGCTGTGCCACAGTTGCGCCTGCAAGGTTCACAATACCACGTGAAATTTAGTTGCCTTAAAAGAACAACAGCCCGCCAATTCGGGCCCGTGCCAGTGACAGGGCGATATCGCTGCCGTGTTCTTCAGTGGCCCCAAACAAGGTGCCCCCCATAGCCGAATCCAGTGGCGAGATCGCAGTGCTGGAAATGAAAAATCATGTTCAACGCGGGCCGAGGAAAAGAACAACGCGCCATTGACCGTTAATGTCGTGGCCCCGTCACCAAAAGGGTAATTGCCCAAAAAAACCGAGCCTTCGACCCGCAAGGATGGCGCGAAAATGGCGTCCTGTCCGGTGGGATTGATCACCACATCACAAAGCTGGAAATCCCCTTTGATCCGCGCATCCAGCAGGGCAATTTCCCCGTCAACCACTGTGCCCAGCCGGATATACAGCGAGCCCGCGAAACTGGTGCTATTTGCCGATAACCTCTTGATATAGCTCTTCGAAATGTGCGGCCCGCGCAGCGTAGCGTTGACCAGCGACAGGGGTTCACCCATCTGACAATACGGCTGTGTTATGTCACGGTTGCAATCGCACCCCTGCCGATCCAGCGCACCCTTAAGGCTTGGCGGCATCCCGCATCGCTTGGGCCAAAACCTCGCGGTCGCCGATGTGGTTGGCCAACAGCAGGATCAGCCGCGCATTTATGGCGTCCGAGCGCTCTTTGCTCTGGCCGTCGTGCAGGGCCAACAGGTCGGCGTAAAAGTCATCGGCGTCGATGATGTTGGGTGTTGTGATCAGATCAGTCATCTTACTTCCCTCCCTGTGCGGTTGCCGTTTTTACAGCGTCCAGAATGGCGTTTTTGTCAAAGCGGATCCACCGTGCCGCAACATGTTGATCTGGCCGCATCAGATAAATTGCGCCTTTGGCATCGCCCAGATATCGGTTTGCCAATTCCGGGCTTTCATCGGCGGCAAGGCGGATAGTTTCGATGTCGATACCGCACGTATTCAGCTCGTCTTCGGCCTCTATGCCAATCGCCAACAACTGGAATTTATCACCCAAACGGTCCAGCAACCAGCCGTCTTTGGTCGGGGCATCCAACGCTGTTGCGCCGGGGCGCAAGGCGTCGGGCAACCCTTCGGCGTCAGGCCCGTTCAGAACCGAACCATCATAGGTGCAAGGCACCGAGAGCCGGCCCGAGTTCACCAGTGGGCGGGCAAATTCATATTGCCCCGCAAGGTCAAGAACCGCGTTGCGGAAAATCCGGCTGATGTCGGATTTTGGCGTGATGAAATCGGTTGAGCGGGTCGAGTTCATGATGTTCTCATCCGCACCATAGACCCGCTCGTCGCTATAGGTGTCCAGCAGGGCGTCGGGCGCTTTGCCATCCATCACCAGTTTCAGTTTCCATGCCAGATTGTCAGTGTCCTGCAAGCCGCTATTGGCCCCCCGCGCCCCGAACGGTGAAACCTGATGCGCGGCATCACCTGCGAACAGGGTGCGCCCCTTGCGAAAAGCCTCCATCCGGCGACATTGGAATGTGTAGATCGAGACCCATTCCAACTCGAATTTAGCATCCTCACCCAGCATCGCATGCAGACGCGGGATGATATTTTCGTGCTTCATTTCATGTTCACGGTCGATGTCCCAGCCCAGCTGCAAATCAATCCGCCAAACGTTATCAGGCTGTTTGTGCAGCAGTGCCGATTGGCCACGGTTAAAGGGTGGATCAAACCAGAACCAGCGTTCGGTCGGGAAATCGGCCTCCATCACCACATCGGCGATCAAGAAGTTGTCCTCGAACACACGGCCTTCAAAATCCAGCCCCAGCATCCGGCGGGTCGGCGAATTTGCGCCGTCGCATGCAATCAACCAATCGGCCTCAAGGATGTAAGGGCCATCCTCGGTGGAAATCTCCAGCGTGACGTGATCGTCATGCTGGCCGACGGCCTCGACCTTGTTTTTGCCGCGCAGCTGGATCGGTTTACCCTCGGCCTGTAACGCCCGCACGCGATCGACCATGTATTGTTCAAAGTAGTATTGTTGCAGGTTGATGAAGGCGGGATTTTTGTGACCATCCTCATCCAGCAGGTTGAATTTATAGGTCTCGTCCTCGTCAAAAAACACCTTACCGACGTTCCACAGAACGCCTTTTTCGACCATCGGCTCTCCACATCCCAGACGGTCCAGAATTTCCAGCGGGCGTTTGGCAAAACAGATAGCGCGAGAGCCGAAGGATACTTTGTCGTTGTCATCCAGAATGACCACAGGCACGTCGTGCTGTGCCAAATCGATAGCAATGCCAAGGCCAATGGGACCAGCCCCAATCACCACAACGGGGTGGCGAACTGGGGTGCTGGCATCCTGATCTGGCGACTTTTCATAAGCGTACATCGGGACTTCAAAAATCTTCTTCATCGTATCCTCCGGTAGTTTTTCGGTCTCTTAGGCCTGCAACGCTTCCCACATCTCTATATCACGCTGGGCGGTCCAGATGCGAGGTGTGTCGATGCCGCGGGCCTCGTCATAGGCGCGGGCCACGTTGAATGGCAGGCAATGCTCGTAAATGGCATAGTCGTTGAATTTGGGGTCGCATTCGGCGCGCACTGCGTCCCACGCTTCTTTGAGGCTGCCACCACGGGCCGCAACACGTGCCGCGGGGCGGTAGGTGCTTTCGACAAAATCCAGCGTGCTTTCCAGGGCGGCGGCGACCATATCGCGGCCAACCAGCGCGTCACCACGGCCCGGCGCAATGCTGACGGGATCAAACATTGCGATGTTTTCCAGCGTGTCGCCCCAGTCGGCGAAATGGCCGTCACCACAATAACAAGCGGAGTGGTATTCAACGATGTCACCAGTGAACATCACCTCGGCATCGGGCACCCAGACGACGGCATCTCCCGCCGTGTGGGCGCGGCCCAGATGCATGATGTCAACGCGGCGCTTGCCCAGATAGACGGTCATGGAATCCGAGAATGTGGTGGTTGGGTAAGTCAAGCCTGGGATGCTCTCGTGGCCTTCAAACAGGCGGGGGAAGCGTTGGAATTCACTGTCCCAATCCTCTTGGCCGCGCTCTACCACCATGGAACGTGCGGTGTCGGACATGATGATTTCCGGCGCACCGTAAGCGGAAGCACCCAGTACTCGCACAGCGTGATAATGGGTTAAAACCAGATGACTAATCGGCTTGTCTGTAACCTTGCGGATTTCCTCGATCACCTTGTTTGCCAAACGCGGGGTGGCTTGGGCCTCGATCACCATGACGCTTTCGTCGCCAATGATCACGCCGGAGTTCGGGTCGCCCTCGGCGGTGAAGGCCCAAAGGCCATCACCTATTTCAACAAAGGTGGTTTTCTTTTCGGTCATGTCGCCTTGGGATGCGAATGCTTTAGCCATGTGGTCTCTCCTGATGGGGCTGGACAGCGGCGCGCCACTGTGATTCTGTAATTGCATGTTTATTAGACAAATTCGATTTCCGTATTGGTTGACTTTCGCCATCGTTCTGGCCACCGCCGCCACGCTTTATGCGATGGGACGTGTGCTGATTTGCAAATGCGGCACGGTCAAACTGTGGTATTTTCCCCTGATGACCTCCGAGGGCTCGCAGCATCTGATCGACTGGTATAGCCCGTCGCATTTGCTGCATGGTATCATCTTTTACGCCGTTTTGTGGCTGGTTGCGCGACGGCTGGATATTGGCTGGCGGTTGGTGATTGCGACCTTGATCGAGGCCGCGTGGGAGATCTTGGAAAACACCAACGCGGTGATTGAGCGCTACCGAGAAGTCACCATTTCGCTGGATTACTTCGGTGATAGCGTGGTCAATTCGATGGCCGATCTGGTGGCGATGTTTATCGGCTTCTGGTTGGCGCGGCGCTTGCCGGTCTGGGCCAGTGTGGTAATTGTGATCGGGTTCGAGGTGTTGACCACCGCGTTGATCCGCGATGGTCTGGCGCTGAACATCATCATGCTGCTGTCGCCGCTGGATATCATCCGCGACTGGCAGGCAGCCCTTTAAAGCCGGATATGTGGCGCTACGGTTCATGCGCTGAATGGGTATCCAACGGCGGGCAGTATTTTGCCCTGGCAATCACCAAATCCGATTTTGAAGCCATCGCCTTGGGCATGGCCTTTTAGGGTCAAGGTGTCACCGTCTTCGATGAATGTACGGGTCTCGCCAGTCTCCAGCGTAAAGGGTTCGCGCCCGGCCCAGCTGAGTTCCATAAGGGATCCATATTCGGCTTTGGTGGGGCCGGAAATGGTACCCGATCCCAGCAGATCACCCGGCGACATTTCGCAACCGCTTACGGCGTGGTGGCACAATTGTTGAGCGGCAGAATAATACATCCGGCTGTAATTTGTGCGCGTTACGGTGCTGGCTGTGGCGGTGCCTTCGGGCCGCATGGTGACCTCTAGGGTGATGTCATAGAGGCCGTCTTTGGTCTCGGCCAGATAAGGCAGCAGCTCTTTGTCGCGTGCAGGTGTTGCGGTGCGAAACGCCTCTAAGGCCGCCGAAGTCACAATCCACGGGCTGATCGAGGTGCCAAAGGCTTTGCCCTGAAACGGACCAAGCGGCATGTATTCCCAGCCCTGAATGTCGCGTGCGGACCAGTCGTTCAGCAGAACATAACCAAAGATCATCTCGTCAGCCTGATCGACCGTGATCGGTTGACCCATGGTTGATCCCGTGCCAACAATCGCCCCCATCTCAAGTTCGATATCCAACCGCTTGCTGGGGCCAAAGGATGGCATATCGGCATCCGGTGCTTTGGTCTGACCCATCGGGCGGTGGATGTCAGTGCCCGAGACCACCACGGTCGAGGCGCGGCCATTATATCCGATCGGGATGTGCAGCCAATTGGCAGGCAGTTCAGGAGAACCCCGCAGGATCGCGCCCATGTTTTCGGCATGTTGGCGGCCGGCGTAAAAGTCGGTGTATTCCGACACAGCGAACGGCATGTGCATGGTGACGTCACCCTGGGCGACCAAATGCGGCTCTAACGCGGCTTGTTGGTCTGATCCGCCGGCCAGCGCTGCGGTCAGCGCGTCGCGGAAGTTGCCCCATGCGTCACGCCCCAGATCCATGAAGTCATTCCAGTAGGGCACGTCGAACACCGGCATATCCGAGGCATTCAAAACGCCCGCTTCTTCAGCGCTGGTCACGTTCAAGATCATGTCACCAATGGCAACGCCGCACATGGCGTCCTCGCCATCGACGGAAAACACCCCGTAAGGCAAGTTGTTCAGCGGGAAATTACTATCAGCGGAGTTTGCCGATGTGACCCATGATTTTAACAGTTTTGACATTCGAGCTTTCCTCAGGTCTATGTTGCGTCTGGTTGGTTTTCGGGCGTTGCGGCCTCAAAGGCAGGTAAGGCCAGACAGTTTTGTTCAATCTCGGTCAGGCGGGTGTAAGGGTCAAGGTCCAGCCCCCAACGCCGTGCATTATAATACTGCGCGGTTAGGCAAATGTCGGCAAATCCGGGGGTGTCGCCGAAGGCAAAGCGCGTGTCGGAGTCGACCATCTGCAGCAAGGCATCAAAACCGGACCTCATCCAGTGACGCATCCATTCGGCTTTGTCGTCAGGTGTGGCACCAAATTTGGCTCCCAAATGCTGCATCACCCGCAGGTTATTGACGGGGTGCATGTCCGCTGCGATCACCAAGGCCGCCGCTTTGACCCGGGCACGCTGGATCGGATCAGCGGGCAACAGGGGCGGTTCTGGATGAGTGATGTCGAGGTATTCCACAATGGCCAAGGATTGCGTCAACGCGGTGCCATCCTCCAGCACCAGCGTCGGCACCAGATGCGACGGGTTCAGCGCCGTATAATCGGCTGCGTGTTGCTGGCCCCCATCCGCCACCAGATCGACGGGCATGGTTTCGTAGGCCACGCCCTTCATGTTCAAGGTGATGCGAACACGGTAGGCGGCGGTTGATCTCCAGTAGGAATAGAGCCTCATTTCACCCCCTTGGTGCCGTCGAATTTCTTGTCCAGCGAATCCCAGCAATCGATATAGTTGTCCTGCACGGGCGCTTCATAGGCTGCGAAATCGGTCAGGTGTTGTGGAAAGCGGGTCTCGATCATAAAGGACATGGTGTTGTCCAGAAACTCCGGTTTCAGCTCGGTGTTGCTGGCTTTTTCAAACGCCGCGTTGTCCGGCCCATGCGGGATCATCATGTTATGCAGCGACATGCCGCCGGGGGCAAACCCGTCTGGTTTGGCGTCATAAATGCCATAAATATTGCCCATCAATTCGGACATGATGTTCTTGTGATACCACGGCGGGCGGAACGTATTTTCGGCCACCATCCAGCGTTCCCGAAACAACACAAAGTCAATATTCGCGGTGCCCTCGACGCCCGATGGGGCCGTCAAAACGGTAAAGATCGACGGATCGGGGTGGTCAAACAACAGCGCCCCAACAGGGGAAAATGTGCGCAGATCATATTTGCAAGCGCAGTAGTTGCCGTGCCATGCCACCACGTCCAGCGGGGAATGGTCGATGAATGTTTCGTGGAATTGGCCGCCCCATTTTACAACCACGCGGCTGTCGGCATCGCGGTCTTCGAATGCGGCAATCGGGGTTTTGAAATCGCGCGGGTTGGCAAGGCAATTGGCACCGATTGGACCACGCCCGGGCAGGTCAAACTTTTGACCATAGTTTTCGCACACAAAACCGCGTGCAGGACCATCGATAACCTCGACCCGAAACACCATGCCACGGGGCAGAACGGCGATCTCTTTTGGCTCCAGATCGATAATGCCAAGTTCGGTGCAAAACCGCAGGCGACCCTCTTGGGGGACGATCAACAATTCACTGTCAGCAGAATAGAAATATTCGTCCTGCATGGACTCGGTGATCAGATAGACATGTGTTGCCATGCCGACCTGCGTGTTCACATCGCCCGCCGTCGTCATGCTCCGCATGCCGGTGATGAATGTCAGTTTTTCATCCGCATGGGGAACAGGGCTCCAGCGATATTGGCCCAACGACAGCGTGTCAGGATTGATGTTCGGTGCCGATTTCCAATAGGGCACATCAATGCGCGAAAAGCGGGACGTGTGGCGTACAGATGGACGGATGCGGTAGCACCACGTGCGCTCATTCTGACCGCGTGGGGCGGTGAACGGCGTGCCTGATAACTGCTCGGCATAGAGACCATAAGCACATTTCTGCGGGCTGTTCATGCCTTGGGGCAGCGCATCCGGCAGAGCCTCGGTCTCGAAGTCATTGCCAAATCCTGGCATATAGGCATTCGCGTTTTCATCGCGGATCAGCCCGCTGGCGGGATTTTGAGATGTCATGGTTTCTCCTGTCTTCAACAAATGCCGTTTGGACATTTTATGGCGCGTTTCCAATTTTGAGGATATCGTTGCAGTTGCAACGAAGTCAAGCTCTGTAAAGCAAACACTGTGAGAGGTTGATCCCGCACGAAAATCGTGCAGTCATTGCAAATGCGACAAACGTCGGAGAAAATGCAACGAACACGGGGATTTCTACGGTGAGTGATTTCGATCTGGAGGTATTTTTACCCTACCAACTGTCGGTTTTGGCCGCACGGGTGAGTTTGGGGTTTTCCGATCTGTATAAACAGAAATTCGGTATCACGGTTCCAGAATGGCGCGTGGTGGCCCATCTGTCCCAAGCGGGCACTGTCAGCGTGCGTGAAATCCACCAACGGGTCGACATGGACAAATCCAAAGTCTCGCGCGCCGCCACACGGCTTGAACTTGCGGGTTACGTAAGTAAAAAGATAAACGGCAGTGATCGCAGATTGGTCGAACTGGAGCTGACCCAAAAGGGCCGCGACATGATTGCCGAACTGACCCCGATTGCCCAAGATTATGAGGCCAGCGTTTTGGCCGCTCTTGGCGATCAAGCCCCGAGTTTTAGAACAGCACTGAACACACTAATGAAAAGGCAGAAAAATGAATGACATCGTAATTTTGGGTAGCGCGCGTACAGCCATCGGTACATTTGGCGGGGCCTTGGCGGGGGTTGCGCCTGTTGATTTGGGCACGGTTGTTGCCAAGGCCGCGATGCAGCGGGCCGGTGTTGACCCTGCGCAGATCGGGCATGTGATGTTTGGCAATGTGATCAATACGGAGCCGCAGGATATGTATCTGAGCCGCGTTGCGGCAATGCAGGCAGGCATTCCCGAAAGTGTCCCCGCCATGAATGTCAGTCGCTTGTGTGGGTCTGGCGCGCAGGCCGTTGTATCGGCGGCACAGAGTCTCATACTGGGTGATGCTGATTTTGCGCTGGCCGGTGGGGCGGAATCGATGAGCCGTGCGCCCTACATCATGGCAGCTGCGCGTTGGGGGCAAAAGATGGGCGACGTTAAATCGCAAGACATGTTGCTGGGTACGTTGAATTGTCCGTTTGGGTCGGGTCACATGGGGGTCACGGCTGAAAATGTGGCCGCTGAAAATGGGATCAGCCGCGCGGATCAGGACGCGTTTGCGTTAGAGAGCCAGATGCGGGCCGCTCGCGCAATTGAGTCAGGCGTGTTTGAAGACCAGATTGTTCCGGTCGAGGTAAAGGTGCGCCGTGACACCATTGAGTTCAAAGTGGACGAGCACCCCAAGGCAACCACGGCAGAGGGTCTGGCGGGTCTGCGGGCGGCGTTCCAAAAGGATGGAACGGTGACGGCGGGCAACGCATCAGGCATCAATGATGGCGCGGCTGCATTGGTGTTGGCGCGGGCGGATGCAGCGAAAAGCGCTGGATTAGAGCCTAAAGCACACATCATCGGTTATGCCCACGCGGGCGTGCGTCCCGATGTAATGGGCATTGGGCCGGTTCCAGCCGTGCAAGCATTGCTGGCCAGAACGGGGTTGTCTGTGGCGGATTTCGACGTGATCGAATCCAACGAAGCGTTTGCCGCTCAAGCGCTGGCTGTGAACAAGGTGCTGGGGCTTGACCCGTCCAAGGTAAACCCGAATGGCGGCGCGATTGCGCTGGGGCATCCGGTGGGAGCAACGGGGGCGTTGCTGATCGTTAAAGCATTATATGAGCTGGAACGGATCGGCGGAAAACGCGCATTGATCACCATGTGCATTGGGGGTGGTCAAGGGATCGCGGTGGCGATTGAACGGCCCTAAACCGCTATATGAATTCCATATGACTCGCATATGAAAACCATATGAACTTTAGTCCAGTTTGACCTGCGCCTGCGCGGCCCGTCCTTTTGCGTCAATCACGGAAAGGGACAAGAAGCCGGGACCGGTTATTTCCAAAACGGACTGGCGCTCATAGGTTGCCACCTCAAGCGGTTCGCCATTGGCGAGCCACGTAAACGGCGCGACACCATCGCGAACCTTGACCACTAAAAACCCGTCTCGCACCTCAACGGATGATCCATCCGGCGGGAAGGCCACGCTGGGGGCGTCTTTGGCTGCCTCGAACAGTGCATTTCGGCCACGGAACCGCTGCAACGGCAGCGGCAATTCGGCGTTGCTGACCAACAGGGTTTCAGGGGGCGGGGGACGTAGCGGGGATAGCGCGGGTTTGATCCGGCTGAACACTTCAAACAACACGGGCGCTGCCAGATCGCCGCCAAACGCACCGGGAACGGGGGTGCCGTCCGCACGGCCCATCCAGACGCCGACAACGTGCTGACCGTCGAACCCCAATGCCCAAGCATCGCGATGCCCATAGGAGGTTCCGGTTTTGTAGGCCAAACGGTTGCGCGGCGCATTCGGAGGCGGCGTTAGACCAGACAGGATGTCGGCCACATGCCACGCTGCCATTGGGGAAATCAGGTTGCGGCCTTGTTCAGCCGGAATAGAGCCTATTCTCCAGTTTAGGGGGCGAGGTTTTCCAGCGTTGGCGAGGCCCGCGTAAAGCTGGGTCATATCCTTTAGGGTGACGCCCAACCCGCCCAGAGCCACCGCAAGGCCGGGCTTGCCGCCGGGCACAACGGGGTCCATGCCGGCACGACGCAGGCTGGACATCAGGTTGGCGGGCCCCAAGGCTTCGGTCAGTTTGATCACGGGGATATTCAGCGACATTTGCAAGGCGCGGCGCACGCGCAGGGTGCCGCGGAATTTGCCATCAAAGTTTTGCGGCACATATGCGCCAAACGCGGTTGGGCTATCGTCAATCAGGGTTTCGGGATGCGCAAGCCCCTGATCAAATGCCATGCCATAAATCAACGGTTTCAGGGTGGAGCCAGGCGAGCGCAGGGCGCGGGTCATATCGACATAGCCAAGGCGGCCATCGGCACGGTAGGCGGACGAACCAACCGAGGCGAGGATATCGCCGCTGGAGTGGTCTGCCACCATGATTGCAATCGACATCTGGTCACCCCGCCCGCGCAGGGCCGTGCTGGCAAGGACCTCCAACTGGCGTTGCAAGGTGGCGTCCAAAGTCAGGTGATGGGTGGTGTTAAACGGGGCCTCGGCCAAAGCACGATCAGACATATGTGGCGCGAGGGCTGGGAATGGGTGCTTTTGGGCCGGAATAGGCTCTGATTTGGCCCCCTCGGCGGTGTCAACGTCCAGAATGTTTACGCCTATCATGCGGGCCAGAACACGTGCGCGGGCGTCTTGGGCCGCTTTGGCATAGCGATCAGGGCGGCGCGATTCGGGGGCTTGCGGCAGGGCGACCAGCAAGGCGGCTTGGGCAGGGGTCAGGCGGCGGGGCTCCTTGCCGAAATAGGCGCGGGTCGCGGCACGGACCCCTTCGAGGTTACCACCAAAGGGGGCGTGGTTCAGATAGAGGGTGAGGATTTCAGCTTTGCTGAGGCGACGCTCCAACGCCAGCGCCACACGGATTTGGCGCAGTTTACCAGACCATTTTCCAGTGCTGCCCTCCTCTAACAAACGCGCCACCTGCATGGTGAGGGTCGAGCCGCCCGAGACTATTTTGCGCTGGGTTAGAGCCTGATAGGTGGCCCTCAACATGGCTGTCAGATCGACACCGGAATGGGTGTAAAACCGTTTATCCTCATAGGCGATCAGCATTTTGATGTAGTCTGGGTCGGTGGTTTCAAGTGTCGAATTCAGACGCCAACGCCCGTCGGCCACGGTGTAGGCGCGCAGCAAAGACCCATTTCGGTCCAACACCTCAATCGAGGTTTCCGCTGTCAGATGTGGCAGTTCGGTGGCGTCTATCCACGCGTCAAACTGATCTCGCGCTACGGCTGCAATGAGCAGCGATAGCGCAAGGATCAGGAGAGCGTGACGGCGGATCATTCGGTGACCGTAATCCGCCCCGCATCGGAATGGGCGCGATATTGTGGACGATACATGTCCTCAACACTGGCGGCTGGATGGTGGTAAGTGCCCGGTGAAATAGCGCGCACGACGTAGGCCAGTGTAAACTGATCACCGCTGCGCCAATCCACGGCCGCCAAGAACCGGTTTGAGCGGAATTCAGTGGTGCGCACATTGGCCGTGGTTTTCAGCCAATCAAACTGGCTGAGTTCGCCACTGGAAATCAGGTTCGGGTTGTCGATCTCGAAGCCTGCGGGCAGTGGGTCATTCACCATCAGGCGGCCCTCAGTTTTGCTAAAAGGGGTCACCGTCAACACCACGACCATACGGGTGCCGACCGGTTGACCGCTGGGGTCAATCGGGAAGCCGTCACCATCCATGTCGAAATAGCTGCGTTTGATCGCATAGCCTTGACCGCTGGCAGGCTCGGGTTGATCCGGCACGCCAAAGGTGGTCATGGTCACCAGTTCACTGCGGTTGGTGCCGTTGCGAATCGCTTGGCTGGTGCCGGATGCGGTGTCTTCAATGACGCGGACCAGCGGGCCGACCACCGGTTCGCCATTTATGGTGAACCCTTGCATATTGGGGTCGTTGATCAGCGCCTTGACGGCCATCAGCGACCACATAGATTCCTGTGTGGAGTGGTAGCGGTCATTGGCATAGCTGTCGGCAACTTTTTCGGCCAGATCAGCGCTGTTGATGGCGCTGCTTCCAGCCTCGACCGCCAGTGCCAGAACGGCGGCACCGTCGCGCAGGTAGGTGCCATAATCCGAGCGCCAATATTGTGATTCCTCGGTGTCCCAGTTGCGGCCGATCATTTTGGCAGCACGGGCGAACATCGCATCTGCACGGGGTTGATCGCCGTAGCTGGCGAGGGCTGCGCCCAATTGAGCTGCCGCCAGTGGCGTGCTGAAATCGCCGGCCTTGGTATCGGCATAGTAACGCAGATCGCCAGTGTTCGCCGCCCCTTCGCGGGCCAGCACAAACAGCGCATAGGCCACGTCTTGGCCGCCTTTTTCAAAGTCGGGCGCATAGTTGATGCGGTTGCGAAGGTTATCGATGGCCGAGCGGAAGGCGTGGTCTGGCACGGTAAAGCCTTTGGCCCGCGCGCGGCTTAGGAAATCGGTGACGTAGGATGCCAGCCACAGATCGTCCGACCCCGGACCCCAAAGGCCAAAACCGCCACTGCTGGCCTGATTGCTCAGCACGCGCTCAATGGCGTCATCCACGCGTTCGGCAATTTTCTTGCGATTACCCAGCCCCATGACGGTGGCCACATCGTTCAGATACAGCAGCGGCATAGCGCGGGACGTGGTTTGTTCGGTGCAGCCATAGGGGTAGCGGTCCAGCGCCGACAGCAGGCCCGGCGCATCAAAGCGGGCCAAAGCCCCGACCGACAGCATCGCCGAGCCGGTGCCTGATTTGAAGCCCGTGAACACGTTGTCATCCAAGGTGAAGGTGTCGCCCGCATCCAGTGCAAAGCGCCGCGTGCGAGACACTTCGGGATCATTAACCTCGACCGGAATGATCAGGGGTTTGGACAATCGGATGCCATCGGGCGTGGTTAGGGTCACATTGATCTTGTGAGTGCCGACATCGGTGGCGGTAACAGGCACTGACAATGTGGTTTTCTGCAAATCGCCAAGGGTGATTTCGGGCGGCAGATTGGCGGTGCTGATTGCGATGCCTTGCCCCCAAACCTCAAGCCCCATTTTGCCGCTTGGTCCGGTGGCGTGGGTGATTTCCAGCAACATGCGTGACGTATCGCCTGGGGCCAAGAAGCGTGGCAAGCTGGCGGTGACAACAACGGGGTCACGGACCAGCACATCCTGTTCGGCAGCGCCCACACCGGAGGCCGACCAAACCACGGCCATAAGGCGCACGGTGCCGTTGAATTCTGGCATGTCAAAGCTGGTCTGTGCGACGCCATCGGCCCCTACTGTAACCGGGCCCGAGAAATAGGCGACCAGTTCTTCTGTGGGCGGCGGGGACTGCATGCCCATGCCGCTGTCCGCGTCGCCGCCGGAACGCACAGCGCCCATCGCGCCATTCATTCCGTCGATCAAACGGCCATAGACGTCGCGCATGCCGATGCCGAGTTTACGTTGGCCGAAATAATGTTCAGGCGCATCAGGGCTGTCAAAGCCCGTCAGGTTCAGGATGCCCAGATCAACGGCGGCAATGGTGGCGTAAGCGGTTTCACCCGCTTTGACGCCATCGACTTTCAGTGCCACTTGCATCGGCGCACGGGGGGCGGATTCGGCGGGCACGTCAAAGCTGGCGATCAGTTTACGCATCCCTGGATCAACCGGCGCATAGGACAAGCCCAGCGCGCGTGCGGGGTTGTGGCCATTGGCCTCGTCCATCGGGCGGATCACGGTGGCGGTCACGTAAGCCCCTGCCCCCCATTTATCCGTCACGGGTAATGGGATCATGTTTTCACCAACAGTCACGTCGACCACTTTCATATCAATCAAGTGGTTCGACATCACCGTGATTAGCGCCTTACCTGCGTAGCGTGGAACAACCCGCAAATTGGCGGTTTGACCTGTCGCGTAGGCAGGTTTGTCCAACGAAACCTCGAGCGTATCAGGTGTCGTGGAGGCGTCGGCGGAGGCATACCAGCCCGCGTAAAACTCTTGCGAGGAAGCAACGTAGGTGCCGTCACTGCGCTCGACCTTGACCTCGTATTGGCCCCAATCCACGGGGGCGGTAATGGTGATTGGGCCGCCGTTCAAGTCGGCTGTTCCGCTGGCCACGCGTTTGCGGGTGTAGATCGGCTCCCAATTCCAATTGCCGTATTGCTGATACCATTGGTAACGGGTGCGCACACGGCTTACAGACCATTTGACCTGCATCGGGGTCTGGGCTTCGTTTTTATCAATTGCGATGATTTGGAAACTGGCGTCGGTGCCTTCCTCGACCACGTCCTCGAACATCGGTTTGATGCCGATCATTGGCCCATCAGGCGCAAGGCGTTTGGTGATCCGACGTTCAACCGGACGGCCAGAACCCTCTGATATCCGCACCGTAAAGCGAGCCTCAAGTGGGCGTGCGGCATTAGCGGCTTTCGGGAATTCGACAGGGATGCTGACTAGCCCTGCATCGTCTGTGCGCAAGCCGCTTGGCAGGATTTCGGTTCTGGCGTTGAAGCGCTCGTCATGGCGTCCAAAACTGTAGCCGGGATAGGCGGTCAGACCTTCGGTGGCGCGCACCAGAACTTCGCCCTCAAGCGGAAGGTCGGCCCCTGGGGCACCAAACAGATAGCGGGCGTCGGCGGTCAGCATTGTGCCGTCGGTCAGACGCAAAGGCGCGTCCGGCAAGCTCAGGTCAAAATCAATGCGTTCGGGTAGAAAATCCTCGACCAGAAAATTGGTGCTGGCCAAGGCGGGCGCGTCCACATCGGTGAACAGCGCCAACTGCCATGTGCCGCGCGGCACCAAGGGGCCGGTGGGCATATTAAAGATATGGCCGCCAACAACGGCCGTGTCAGACGTGGACAGATGGCGGCTGTATTCCACCCCGTCAGGGCGGGTTAGGATTGCAGTCACTGGCAAACCGACGATGGCCTCGGAGGTCGCGTTACGGGTCAGGGCAGTGGCGTTGATGACCTCACCAGCGCGATATGCACCACGATCCGTGGTCAGGAACATGTCGATATGTTTGGCAGGTTCACGCCCCTCGACACCGCGATCCGACAGATCAAATTCGGGATCAGACAGGGACAGGAACGCAATGTCTGTGTCGGCCTGTTTGGCGACGATCAGGGCCGGTTTGGCCCCACCCGTACCGCGCGCCAAGGCATCAGCAAAGACCACATATCCGCGCTCGTCCGTCACGAGTTCCGCCAAAACAGCGTTGGCTTTGGACAGCAGGGTTACGGTGATGCCTGCACGTGGTTCGGCATCGCCTAATCCACGCACAAAGACATGCACGCCATCAGCACCGCTCATGGTGGCAAGGCCAAGGTCGGACAAAACGAACCATTGCGTCGCGGCGGGCTCGTCATAAGGATCAGACCCCGGTACGCGGGCCTGCAGGGCGTAAATGCCTGTGGGCAGATCGTTGATCACATCGCCCATAGGCAGGCGGGTGGTCATGTCCTTGTTCAAAGATATCTGCACTTCGCCAGTGCCGCGCCAGAGTTCTTCGGCGACTTGGCTGGCAAAGCTTTGTTCCTGCCATTGCGACAGGGGGCGTCCGAAATAGCTGTCTTGCATGGCGCGCAACAGGTTGCGGTCGCTGACGCGGCGCAACACCAGTTCCAGTTCGGCAATATTCACAGTTTCAACCGGAATACCCGCATTGGCGGATTTGGGCAGCACGTAAGAGCGGCCCGGGAATTTGACGCTGGGCTTGCGGTCGTTGACGTAAATCGACAGGTTGACCGCCTCAAGCAGGGCCTCGCCGGATTTTGCTGGCAGTCCTTCACGCAGGGTCAGGTCATAACGTTTGCCGTGCTCAACGCCTGAAATGCACAAACGATTGCCTTCGGCCTCGACGGCCAAATCGTTCTGCGACAAGCGCACATAGGGCGTGTAATCGACCACGCCTCCGGCCAGCGGTTCGGAAAACTGCGCACAGATACGCGGTTCGGCCAGATCGCTCTCGATGTCATGTTGGGTGATCTTCAGGCCGTATTTTTTAACCGCAGACTCCAGTTTTGCCAAAACTTGGGGTGTTGGCGAAATTGACTGGGCCAGACGCAGCGACTTTAGCATATCGCGATTGTGGCCATTCAGCTCCAGCGCGTTTGCCATTGCCAGTAAAGAAACCGCCTTTTCGCCATCCGTGGTGCTGCGCAGATAAGCGTTGACCGAGGCGGACATGGCGCGGGATTTCTGTTCGCGTTTATTTTGGTAATCGCCGGATTTGTTTAGATAGGCGGCATTTGAATATTCCGCCCACAGGCCCGCGTTGTCGCTCAAGGTTAGGGCGGCACCGAAGTAGGATTGCGCGGCACCATAGTATTTGCCGCTTAACCTGTTGCGCCCACTGCGCCACAGCGACAGAGCCTCTTCGCCTTGGGTGTCATAGAGGGCCGCCAGATCTTCGGCGAGGTCCTTGGCAAGTTTGAATGCGGCGGGGTCAAGGAACGTCAGCTCGGCGGCGCGGGCAGAGGCTGCGGCAAGGATTTGCGGGTTAGTGTCCATCACACGGGCCGAAACGGCACCAATATAGGGCTGTGTTTCGGTGACTTCGCTTTTGGGAAAACACGAATCGGATCGGGAGTTGAACGTGAATGCTGTACAACGGGAATCCGTTAGGCAGGCCTTTTGGCAGGCCGGCAGGGTTGTATCAAAAATTGACTGAAGGTCGGAGCCATAAAAATCAAGGTCGCGGGTGATCGAAATGCGCCGGTCCGGAATGAGATCATTCGCCCAAATTGATGTGGTCAACAACAGCAACATGGCGGCGGCTTTGATAACAAGGCGCATGAATAGTCCTCCTGATATTTAATGCGCCGACCGTTGCACAACCGTAACGTAATTTCAATCGGTCATGGTGTCGAAAAATCGGCAGCTCGTTAAGGTGTTGTTCACTATGTTCGTGGAATGTTCCCTAATGGATTGCAAAGAATAACGAGGAACCAGATGCCGATTACCGAAAAGCTGGCACATGAACGCCGTGGACGATTGGCCGCAGAACGGTTGCTCGAACAAAAACAGGCCGAGCTGTTTGCTGCAAATTCAAAACTGGGACAGCACGCACGTCAGTTGTCGGACGAGATTGTAGTCAAACGCACCGAGGCCGAAGAATTGAAAGGCGAGAACACCAAGGTGCGCTCCGACCTGAAGGTCGCCAACCACAAGGCAGGCATTGCCGAGCGTCGCCTGTGGGATTCGATTGAAACAATCGAGGACGGGTTTGCGGTTTTTGATATGGATGATTGCATGGTTTCGGCGAACCATGCCTATCTGGCGGCCTTTGACGGGCTGGAAGAAGTGCGGCCCGGCGTCAGTTATGTTCGCATCGTCCAGTTGTTGGTCGAAGAAGGTATCGTTGACACCGAAGACCTGCACCCGATGGAATGGCGCGACGGCATGTTAAACCGTTGGCATGCAGACCCGATTGAACCCAAGGTGATGCGATTGTGGAACGGCGCTTATATCAAGCTGATAGACCGGCGCGCCCGTGATGGCGATACAGTTTCACTGGCCCTGAACATCACCGATACTATCCGCCACGAGGCCGAGTTGAACGACGCCCGTACGAAAGCAGAATCCGCCAACCGAGCCAAATCCGCGTTTTTGGCCAACATGAGCCATGAGATTCGTACCCCCATGAATGGCGTTGTCGGCATGGCTGACCTGCTGAGCGATACCCACCTTGATGAGGAGCAACAGCTCTACGCCGAAACGATCAAGAATTCTGGCGAAGCCTTGCTGGTGATCATCAATGATGTGCTGGATTACTCAAAGATCGAGGCCGATAAACTGACGCTCAACACGGCACCGTTTGATCTGGAGCAATGCATCCACGAGATCGTTGTACTGCTGCAGCCATCGCTTCAGGATAAATCAATCGAGATACTGGTGGATTTCGACATGTTCATGCCGACCCTGTATGTTGGGGACGCGGGGCGGATGCGCCAGATATTGACCAATCTAATCGGCAACGCCATTAAATTCACCCAGGAGGGTCATGTGATCATCCGTGTGGTCGGGCTAGAAACAGATCAGGCAGGGATGACCCGTATTCATGTCTCGATTGAAGACACCGGTATTGGAATCGCCGAAAACATGATCGGCCACGTTTTTGGCGAGTTCAATCAGGTCGAAGATGACCGCAACCGTAAGTACGAGGGCACTGGACTGGGTCTGGCGATTACCAAACAGCTGATCAAGCTGATGGGCGGTGATATTTGGGTGGATTCTGTTGAGGGTGAAGGGTCTTGCTTTGGCTTCCATGTCACCTTGCCGGTCTCTGAACCGTCGTTGATTGCGACCAACCATTCGCTAACGAACATCAAGCGGGCGCTGGTCATTTGTGATCAGTCGGCTGGGCTTGACATTCTGGTCAAGCAGCTCGCCGTTTTGGGCGTCGATGTGGTGAAACACGAAGCCGGGAATGCCGGGATCATTAAAGAAGCGGGTTCATATGATGTCGCGTTCATTGATATGTCGCCAACCGATTCCGGTGAGCAAGACTACCCGATTTTGCTGAACGCCAACGCGCCTGACCTGCCGCTTGTTTTGTTGAAATCAGAACGCGATACGGCAAGCGACAGTCCTGCATTTGCTACGTTGAAAAAGCCAATTTTGCGCCACGATCTATTCCGGGTTCTTCAGTCATTAGACGGGGTCGTCCCCGAAAAACCAGCCGAGATCGCGCCTTGCGAAATTGCACCCGTTGAAATCGAGACCCCCGCACCGCCTGAACCCGTCCAAACTGATCAACCATTGCGGAAAATGAAGGTTCTAGCGGCGGAAGACAATCGCACGAATCAACTGGTGTTTGGCAAGATGGTCAAGAACCTGAACATCGATCTGGTGTTTGCCAACAACGGGCTTGAGGCCGTCGAGGCGTTCCAAGACTTTAAACCGGATATGATTTTCATGGATATATCGATGCCGAAGATGGATGGCAAAGAGGCCACCCGCACAATCCGCGAGATCGAGGAGGAAGCAGATCTACCCCGCGTCCCGATCGTCGCGCTCACAGCCCATGCAATGGCGGGAGATGATACCGAAATTCTGGCGGCGGGTCTGGATTATTACCTGACCAAACCTCTGCGCAAAGCGTCAATTTGCGACAAAGTGGCTGAATTAGCCCCCGAGGATGTCTTGCCGATCATGCCGCAAGACACGGATCAGGCCTCGGGATAATCCCGCAAGAAAACCAGACGGTCGCCTTCCGACATATCGGCGCGGAAGCGGTAGCCGCCTGTGTCAAAATCTTTCAAACCCTCAGGATCGGTGATTCGGCGTTCAATCATGAACCGTGCCATCGCCCCACGGGCCTTTTTGGCAAAGAAACTCACGATTTTGGGGGTGCCCGATTTTTCCTCCATGAACACAGGTGTGATCACCCGCAAGTTCAAAGCCCGCAGATCAACCGCGCCGAAATATTCAACCGATGCGCAGTTCACCAGCGTTTTGGTCCCCACTTCAGCAGCGGCGTCATTCAGCGCATTTGATAGCGTGTCGCCCCAATAGTCATAGAGGTTTTTGCCGCGGTTTGTTTTCAGGCGGCTGCCCATTTCCAACCTGTAGGGTTGGATCAAATCGCGCGGGCGCAGCAGACCATAAAGGCCCGACAAAATGCGCAGATGCTGTTGTGCCCAATCCATTTGCTCGCCATCTAAGGACGCCGCTTCAAGCCCCGCATAGGTATCACCCGCAAAAAACAGCGCCGCTTGTTTGGCGTTTTCGGGCGTCGAGGCATCGGCAAAACTGGCAAAACGACCCACGTTTAACTTGGCCAGATTTTCGCTGATCCCCATGAGCTTTTGCAGGTCTTTCGCGGACAGGTCACGGCCATACTCCGCCAGATCATTGGCCGCATCCTGAAAGGCAGGTAGCGTTTCATTCGGCGTCGAGACCGCCGTTTCATCCAGCCGCTTGGCTGGTGAAATCACCACTAACATCTACGCACCCTCCTCAATGATTACATCCAAAAATGCAGCGCCAAATCGCCCTGATTTTTTGTCCCCCAGCAGCCGCTCCATCGCAGGTAAATCCTGCGGCTTAGCGCTGGCAACTTTGGCCAGTAACGATGCCGAACAGCTCATCGGTTTATCGACCCCTTCTGGCCCGCGCGCAAGCACGCCTTGCGCCTCCAGCAAGCGATCATAAATATTGCCCGCATCCCTGCCCGCCAATTTGCGGCGAGACGGGTGGGTTGGGACCGCAGCCTCGCCGGTTATGACTTGCAAAAACATCTCGCCGTATTTTTCCAGCTTTTTTGCGCCAACCCCGCCAATGCCGGCCATATCATCCAAGGTCATCGGGCGGGCTTCGGCCATTTCGATCAAGGTGCGATCGTTGAAGATGATGTAGGCAGGCGCGCGGGCCTCTTCGGCCAAGGCGCGGCGTTTGGCTTTTAGGGCCGACAGCAGTGGCGCGTCCTCGTCCGAGACCAGCGCCTTGACAGCGGGGCACCGCGCGGTTTTGGCCTGACGGATGGTGTCGCGGCGCAGCTCGATGGTTTCCTCGTCCCGCAGGATGGGCCGTGCGATATCGGTCATCCGAAAGGCCCCGTAACGCTCAGAATCGGGGCGGATCAGGTCATGCCCCATCATCTGCCGGAAGATTGCCTGCCATTCATTGCGGCTGAATTCTTTGCCGACCCCAAAAGTCGGCAACGTGTCATGGCCGCGTTGCTGCACCTTGTCGGTTTCATTGCCGATCAGGATGTCGATCAAATGCCCCGCGCCAAAATATTCACCCGTGCGCAGCATCGCCGAGAGGGCCATGCGCACCGCTTTGGTGCCGTCAAAGGTTTCAGGCGGGACCTCGCATTGGTCGCAATTGCCACAAGGCGGACTGTCTTCACCGAAAAATGCCAGCAGTTTTTGGCGTCGGCATCGCAAGGCCTCGGCCAGACCCAGCAGCGCATTCAGGCGGGCGTGATCAGCGGCGCGGTGTTCGGGCGGGGCCAGACCTTCGTCGATTTGGGTCCTGCGCAATCGGATGTCTTCGGGACCAAACAGGGTCAAAGTTTCGGCAGGTGCCCCGTCGCGGCCCGCGCGACCAATCTCCTGATAATAGGACTCGATGGATTTGGGCAGATCGGCGTGGGCAACCCAGCGGATGTCGGGTTTATCAACCCCCATGCCAAAGGCGACAGTGGCCACCACGATCAACCCGTCTTCGGTTTGGAAACGGGCCTCGACGTTGCGCCTGTCTTGGGCCTCCATGCCGCCGTGGTAGTGGCAAGCGCTGTGGCCCGCGTCATTGAGGGCTTTGGCGAGACCTTCGGTTTTCTTGCGGGTGGCGCAGTACACAATGCCGGATTGGCCCTTGCGGGCGGCGGCAAATTCCAAAATTTGGCGACGGGGCGAATCCTTGGCCTCAAACCGCAGATGGATGTTGGGGCGGTCAAATCCGTGCAGGAAAACAGCGGGGTCCGTGTCCTCAAACAAGCGGGTAATGATCTCGGCGCGGGTTTCTTCATCGGCGGTGGCGGTGAAGGCGGCGAGTTGCACGTTCAAAACCTTACGCAGGTTGCCGATACGCAAATAGTCGGGCCTAAAATCATGGCCCCATTGCGAGACACAATGGGCCTCATCCACCGCAATCAAGGTGGTGTTGATCCGCTGCAAAAACGCCAAAGTGCCGGAGGCGGCCAGCCGTTCGGGAGCCATATAGAGGATTTTCAGACGCCCCTGATTGACCGCCTCATAGACGTAGTCGGTTTCCTCGTCGGTGTTACCAGAGGTCAGCGCGCCCGCCTCGACGCCTGCTTCGCGCAGGGCACGTACCTGATCGCGCATCAGGGCAATCAGCGGTGAAATCACCACCGTCACCCCGTCGCGCATTAAGGCGGGCAGTTGGAAACACAGGGATTTACCGCCGCCGGTTGGCATAATGGCAAGCGTGTTGCGACCACCTGCCACGGCTTCGACAATGTCGGCTTGGCCCGGACGAAATTCGTCAAAGCCAAAAATGGACGAGAGGAGTTTGGTGGCGCTGCTCACTGTTTAGAAGGAATAAAAGAAGGCAGCGTTGTTTCTAAGAATAATGCGCAGCACAATGATGCCGATAAAGGCCACCAAAGGGGCGAGATCCAGCCCCGCAGTGGCTGGCAAAAACTGGCGAATGCGGCTGTAAATCGGCTCCAGCAATTTGTTCAGGCCATACCAGATTTGCTGAACCATGGGTTGATGCAGGTTCAGAACCTGAAAATTGATCAGCCAGCTCATGATGATATGAGCGATCATGACAAACCAAACCACATCGAGGATCAGGTTCAGTATTTGGTATATCGATTGCATGTGCGTTTTGCCTTTTCGTTTGGTTGCTAATTATCTATGCGCCGCAACACCATATGGCAAGCAATCTGCCGTCACGTCGCGCTTGACGTTTACGTTAATTGGATCAATTTGCAACGAACGCAAAGGAACCGCGCATATGTATCCATTTATCCGGATGGCCAAAGAACTGATTATTCATCGCAATGCCCCGCCATTGGAAATGGGCAAGCCCCATATCTCGCACCACATTTGCTGGCCGTGGGACTTGGATTTCTGGTTCGAACTGAACAACGGGCGCACCTTGACCCTATATGATTTGGGGCGCATTCCGCTGGCCAAACGGATGGGGCTGATCAGTGCATTGAGGGAAAACAAATGGGGGCTGACGGTGGCGGGCACGTCTGTGCGGTATCGTCGACGTATTCGGATGTTCCAAAAATTCGAGATTCAGTCCCGCACTTTGGGGTGGGACAATCGTTTTCTATATCTGGAACAATCCATTTGGACCAAAGGTCATTGCGCAAATCAGGCCTTGTATCGGACCGCGGTGACGGGGCCGGATGGCATTGTGAATACGGCACTTGTTGCCCAAGCGATGGGGGTTGATCCTCAAAGCCCCGCGTTGCCTGAGTGGGTAGAAAACTGGATCAAGGCCGAAAGCAGCCGCCCGTGGCCACCCGAAAACCTTGCGCAAAAATAAAGGTTTTCTTGCCTAAGTCTGCCTTTCCCTATTTTATCGAAAAAAACAAAACAGGGGACGGGAAATATGGCTGAAGTATCGGCGAAAAAACGGATTTGGGGCTGGTTCTTTTTTGATTTTGCAAGCCAACCTTACAACACGCTGCTGCTGACATTCATTTTCGGCCCCTACATCGCAACTGTAATTGGCGATGGCACCAAAGCCCAGAGCGCATGGGGATTTGGCATCGGAGCCGCCGGTATTGTGATTGCCATTCTGGCACCAATCCTCGGGGCGATCGCGGACAACAGCGGCAATCGGGTGCGCTGGGTCTGGTTGTTCTCAGCGATGTATTTCGTCGGTGCTTTTGGCTTGTGGTGGTCAGCACCGGCTGATTTTAACCTCTATTTCGTGCTGTTTTCCTTTGCTATCGGGTTGATCGGCATGGAATTCGCCACAATTTTCACCAACTCGATGTTGCCTGACCTTGGGCCAAAAGAAGAGATTGGCAAAATTTCCGGCAGCGGTTGGGCCTTTGGTTATATCGGTGGGTTGCTGACGTTGATCATCATGTTGTTGCTGTTTGCCGAGGGAACGGGTGGCAAAACTATGTTGGGGATCGATCCGTTATTCGGGCTGGACGCCAATGCGCGTGAAGGCACGCGGTTTGTCGGGCCGTTTTCGGCTTTTTGGTATGCCATCTTTATGATCCCGTTTTTTCTGTGGGTGCGCGATCCGAAAACCGCTGCGGTGTCGCGTCTAAAGGTATCCTCTGCGCTGTCTGACCTGGGTAAAACGCTGAAATCCTTGCCCAGCACGCCCAGCCTGTTTGCTTACCTCGCGTCCTCGATGTTTTACCGCGATGCGCTGAATGGCATCTATGTGTTCGGCGGGATTTATGCGGCCGGCGTTCTGGGCTGGACCAGCACCAACATCGGCATATTCGGCATCATCGCCATTATCACCGGCGCTGTTTTTGCGTGGATTGGCGGGCGGGCAGATCACAAGTTTGGCCCAAAACCAGTGATTACCGTTTGCATTCTGGTGCTGACATCTGTGTCGATCATCATTGTCTTTGTCTCGCGCGAGTCCGTGCTGGGCATGGCGGTTGGCCCCGATTCAGCCCTGCCTGATCTGGCATTCTATATATTGGGCGCGATCATAGGTGCTGCGGGCGGGGCGGTGCAATCGGCCAGCCGCACAATGATGGTGCGCCAAGCCAACCCCGAGCGCATGACCGAGGCGTTCGGCCTATATGCGTTGGCCGGCAAGGCCACATCCTTCATCGCGCCATTGGCGATTGGGATTGCAACGGCGGTCTTCAGCAGTCAGCGGCTCGGCATCACTCCGCTGATTGGGCTTTTCCTAATCGGTCTTTTCCTGCTAATCTGGGTGAAACCCAACGGGGAGCATGTTGACGAATGATCCGGTATTTTACAGCCATACTTATTGCGCTTGGCCTTGCGGGCCCTTTGCAGGCAGCCCCATTGGCCAAGCAGTTGTTTAGCGCCAAACCCAAAGCCTCGGCCCAGGAGCCGGCACCTTACGGCGGATACGCAAAGGGCTGTTTGGCAGGCGGTGTTCAATTGCCGCAAAAAGGCGCGACATGGCTGGAAATGCGGGTGGCGCGCAACCGTAATTGGGGGCATCCCGAACTGGTGGATTTCATCAAAACCCTGAGCCGTAAAGCGGCCCGCATGAACGGGTCCAACGGCGTCTATGTCAGTGATATGTCGCAACCCCGTGGCGGGCCAATGTCCTCGGGCCACCGATCGCATCAAATTGGGCTGGACGCCGATATCTGGTTGATGCCCGGCACCAATATGAAGCTGAGCATCAGTCAACGCGCCAATCTGTCGGCGGTTTCCTATCGCCGTTCTAAAGGCGCATTTGTGAACAGCAATTGGAGCAGCTACCAACACGCGGTTGTCCGCGCGGCGGCCAAAGACAAACGTGTTGCACGGATTTTCATTTTTCCGGGTGCCAAGGTGCAGATGTGCAAAGATGAAAAAGGCGATCGACGTTGGTTGAATAAAATCCGGCCATGGTGGGGCCATCACTATCATTTCCACGTGCGCCTGAAATGTCCCAAGGGGGCCAGAGGGTGCATTAATCAAGCGCCTCCGCCTGCGGGTGACGGATGCGCCGATGCGCAACAATGGGTGGACAACATTTTGAACCCGCCACCGCCGGACCCGAATGCAACGCCGCGCAAACCGCGGCGCGAGTATGTTATGTCAGACCTGCCCAAACAGTGCCAAGCCGTATTGGAGTCGCGTTAATCACCGCGGTTATGGGTCTTTGGTCAAATACCGTATGCAAGATTAGCTTGATTTGCGGCGCACAGGGCGGTAGGACGCGCCGTCCCCTCTAGCGGGACCAAGTTACCGCAACCTTGTGAAAACGGAAAAATTTGACATGAAACGTATCCTCCCTGGCATTATTGCTATGGCGACCATTGTGGTCGCCTCGAATATTCTGGTGCAACATCTGTTTGGCCAATGGCTGACGTGGGGTGCATTCACCTATCCGCTGGCGTTTTTGGTGACCGACGTGATGAACCGCGTTTACGGCGTTTCTGCCGCGCGCAAAGTGGTGGTTGCGGGTTTTGTCACCGGCGTCGTCTGCTCGCTGATTGGCACACAGATCATGGGCGAATTCGGTCCGTTGGTCACGCTGCGCATCGCGGTCGGGTCCGGCATTGCATTCCTCAGCGCACAGCTGCTGGACGTGGCCATTTTCAACCGTTTGCGCGAGGGCGCATGGTGGCGAGCCCCGCTGGCCTCGACGTTGATCGGTTCATCCTTGGACACGGTTTTGTTCTTTAGCATCGCGTTTTCGGCCACATTTACCTTCATTGAGCCGCTGAGCGATGTCAGCTGGGCTGGCGAGGCATTACCCCTGTTGGGAGTCGGGCCTGCGGTGCCGCTTTGGGTCTCGCTCGGGTTGGCCGACTGGATGGTTAAACTGTCCCTAGCGTTGCTCGCATTGGTGCCATTTCGCGCAATCGTTACAAGAATTTCACCAGATACAGCATAAAACATTTTGACATACACCAAATCTGTGGCACCATTTGAGTGTTCGTAACATTCAGAAAGGAGGTGCCAATGTCTATTGGGATACAGGAGCAACTGGTGAGGATTACGTGCGAGGTGATGATTTAGGGGGCAAACCCTTTGAATAGTCATCTGGCTTCGGGCCCCAAATGCCCCGCTTGCCACCTCCAACTCTCGAGGAGAGCCCTTACGCAAAGCGTGAGGGCTCTTTCCGTTTCCGGCGCACTGTCCTAATGTCCACATATGTTACGGATCAACGACGATATCACACTTGAGGACTGGGAGCTGAGCGAGAGCTTTACACGCTCGTCCGGACCGGGTGGGCAGAATGTGAACAAGGTTTCGACTGCGGTCGAGTTGCGGTTTGAGGCGGCGCGAAGCCCACAGTTGACGGGGTCGGTGAAGGCGCGGCTGAAACGGCTGGCCGGACGACGCTGGACGCTGGATGGCGCAATTGTGATCCGCGCCGAGGAAACCAGATCACAAGCCCGCAACCGCGAAATTGCGCGGAACAGATTGGTGGAACTGATCGAAAAGGCCTTGTTTGTGCCAAAACGCCGCGTCAAAACCAGGCCAACACTAGCGTCAAAACGCAGACGGGTTGAGGGCAAAGTGAAACGCGGTCAAGTCAAAGTACTGCGCGGCAAAGTAAAGGGCGACGAATGAATTTGATTGAACGACGCAAGCGGGTTTTGGGGCGGCATGTCACCACATTTTATGACGACCCTTTTGCACCCGTACGGGGCGAAGGCGTTTGGCTGTTTGATGTGGACGGCAACCAGTATCTGGATTGCTATAACAACGTGCCGCACGTCGGGCATTGCCACCCCAAAGTGGTTGAGGCGATTGCCCGTCAGGCGGCCACGCTGAATGTCCACACGCGCTATGTTCATGAAAATGTTGTGGCCTATGGCGAGCGGTTAACGGCGAGGTTCAACCACGATCTGTCCACAATGATTATGGTTAATTCAGGGTCCGAGGCAAATGACATCGCCTTGCGGATGGCCCAAGCTGTGAGCGGGAATACCGGCGTGATCGGCACCGATAATACTTATCACGGCAACACCACTGCCGTCAGTCAGCTGAATGCCACCAAGATACCGGTTGGCGGTTATGCCGATCACGTTCGCCAAGTACCTGCGCCTGATAACCTGCGCCCCGTCGGGGGCACGCGTGCTGGACAAGCGCAGGCTTTTGCGGCGGGCGTTGAAGCCGCCATCGCTGAATTGCAAGCCTCGGGGCATGGTGTTTCGGCGATGATCATATGCCCCTATTTTGCCAACGAGGGTTTTCCGACGCTCGCGCGCGGGTTCATGGATCAGGCGATTGCCGCCGTGCGTCGCGCTGGCGGTTTGATTATTGCCGACGAGGTCCAACCGGGGTTTGGCCGGATCGGCACCCATTGGTGGGGCCACGAAAAGCTGGGCTTTGCCCCCGACATCGTTACCGTTGGAAAACCGATGGCGAACGGGCATCCTGTGGCCGCTGTGGTGACACGCAATGATGTGCTCGAGGCGTTTCAGAGTGTGTTCAAATACTTCAACACGTTCGGCGGTAACCCGGTGAGTGCTGCTGCCGCGATGGCAACGCTCGACGTGATCGAAGACGAGCGATTGGTTGAAAACGCACGCGCTGTTGGTGCCTATGCCGTTGAGCAGCTAAACGGGTTGTCAAGCAAACATGATCTGATTGCAGACGTGCGCGGGTCGGGTCTGTTTTTTGGCGTCGAACTGATGCAGGACGGAAAGCCTGCCACCGATATTTGCCTAAAGATTGTGAACGAAATGCGGCATAACAGGGTGCTGGTCAGCACTGTTGGGCGTTACGATAATGCTTTGAAAATTCGCCCGCCCTGCGTGTTCTCAATGGAAAACGTTGATCAACTGGTCGATGTCATGGATCGCGCCATCACAAAGGTTTTGGCGGATGAATGATGCCGATGCGATTATCTTTGCAAGGGCCGCATTGGTCGCTTGGGACACAAACGACGCCACGCCACGCCTGATCAAGAACCGTGAAAATGCGGTGTTTGAGGTGGCTGCGCCAGATGGCAGACGGGCGGCCCTGCGCTTGCATCGACCGGGATACCAAACCGAGGATGCCATTCGTTCGGAACTGGTCTGGACACAAGAACTGGCCAAGGCGGGTATGAAATTGCCGCGCCCGATCCCCTGCGAAAATGGAGAGCTAATTTCGTTTGTGCCAGAGGCCGGTCGCATGGCGTCAATTGTTTCGTGGGTCAATGGGGTGCCGTTGGGCGATTCTGGCATAGACGACGAATGGAGCCCAGCCACGCAGCTGGAGCTGTTTGGCAAGCTTGGTTCGGAACTGGCCAAGCTACATAAGGTGAGCGACAGTTTGACCCTGCCCGATGATTTCGTGCGGCCCAATTTGGACATTGAGGGGCTGCTGGGCGATACTCCAAATTGGGGACGGTTCTGGGAGAACCCCGCCTTGACGGCTAGGGAAAAGGAGCTGTTGTTAGAAGCGCGCGCGCATTTGCGGGGCATGTTGGAGACCCATCAAACCAACGCGGCCGATTTTGGATTGATCCACGCGGATGCCATTAGTGAAAACGTGCTGACAGCGGATGGCACCGTCACGCTGATTGATTTTGACGACGGGGTTTTCGGGTTCCGGCTCTATGAATTGGGGGTCGCTATGTCACAGGTCTGGGCACGTCCAAACGCCCAAGGTTTGGCGGTGGCATTGGCTGAGGGTTACGGGTTGGGGCCCGAAGAGGCCAAGCTGATCCCCGCTTTCACGGTGATCCGCACGCTGGCCTCTTGCGGCTGGGCGATTGCCAGACATGCGCCGGATGATCCAGCATTGTTGGGATATGCTGATCGCGCCGTGCGCGCCGCAACGCGGTTTTTATCGGGCGCACCGCTGTTTGCGGTCTAGACCACCACGTCCTGCGCCGTTTGATCCCCGACCCCGAACACCCGTTTGTAGCGGGCAATTTCGTCCGCCGGTCCCATGGCTTTGTTGGGGTTGTCCGACAGTTTGACTGTCGGGTTGCCATTGGCGCTGACGGCTTTGCAAACGATTGAGAACGGCGCAATACTGTCATCCGGCGTTAGCCCGCGAAAGTCATTGGTCATCAATGTGCCCCAGCCGAAGGATGGAATGACCCGGCCCCGAAACTGGTTTTGCAATTCAATTATTTTTTCCACATCCAACCCGTCCGAAAAAATCACCATCTTCTGGGTCGGGTCTTCGCCGCGGGCCTTCCACCAGTCGATCGCGATCTCGGCGGCCTTGGCCGGATCACCACTGTCAACGCGAATGCCGGTCCAACCCGCCAGCCAGTCCGGCGCGTTATCAAGGAAGCCTTTGGTGCCAAAGGTATCCGGCAGGATGATGCGCAGATTGCCGTCATGTTCCTCATGCCAATCGGCCAAAACATCATAAGGGGCGCGGCGCAATTCATCATCGGATTTGGCCAAAGCGGCGTAAACCATTGGCAATTCATGTGCATTGGTGCCAATCGCCTCAACTTCGCGGTTCATGGCAATCAGGCAGTTCGAGGTGCCTACAAATTTGTCGCCCAACCCCTCGTTCATCGCTTGCACACACCAATCCTGCCACAGAAAACTGTGGCGGCGGCGAGTGCCGAAATCGGCCAGACGCAACCCGTCCAGATCGCGTAGTTTCTCAACTTTTTCCCACAGCTTCGTCATGCCACGGGCGTAAAGGACCTGCAGCTCGAACTTGTCCATTTCTTGCAGCACAGTACGGCTACGCAGTTCCATCAGCACCGCAAGCGCCGGTATTTCCCAGAGCATCACTTCGTGCCATTTGCCCTCGAACGTCAGCTCGTACTGGCCATCGCGTTTTTCCAGATGGTAGGGCGGCAGGCGCATACCCTCAAACCATTCCATGAATTCGGGGCTGAACATGGCGCGTTTGCCGTAGAACATGTTGCCACGCAACCAAGTGCTCTCGCCACGTGACAGAGACAGCGAGCGGATGTGATCCAGCTGTTCACGCAGCTCGCCCTCATCAATTATCTCGGCCAGCCGAATGGATTTGCTACGATTGATCAAGGAAAACGTAACATCTGTGTCCGGTTTGTTGCGAAACACCGATTGGCACATCAACAATTTATAAAAATCGGTGTCGATCAGAGATCGCACGATCGGGTCGATTTTCCATTTCTGGTTATAAACGCGGGTGGCGATGTCAGGCATGGGTTACGGCTCCAGTTTCACACCAGCACCCTGCATCGCGGCGCGGGCGGTGGCAAGGGAGCCATCCAGATCAATCGCACGGCAGGCACCCTCGAGGACTGTCACCTCAAAGCCAAGGGCAGCTGCATCCAGCGCCGAATACTGCACGCAGAAATCGGTCGCCAAGCCGACCATCGTTAGGGTGGTGATGTTGCGGGAACGCAAATATCCCTCAAGCCCGGTCGGGGTTTTGCGGTCATTTTCAAAGAAGGCCGAGTAGCTGTCGATGGCAGGGTTATAGCCCTTGCGGATGATCATATCGGCAGTGTCAGTGTTCAGATCGGCGTGGATGGCCGCGCCGGTTGTGCCCTGAACACAGTGGTCAGGCCACAGAACTTGCGCACCGTAGGGCATGTCGATCAACGTATAGGGATCGCTGCCCGCATGGCTACTGGCGAATGATGAATGGCCAGCGGGATGCCAGTCTTGGGTCAGGATGGTGGCGTCAAAATCCCCCATCATAGCGTTGATGCGGGGGATGATTTCATTGCCTTCAGCCACGGCCAACGCACCGCCTGGACAGAAATCATTTTGAACGTCGATAACGATGAGAGCATTGGTCATTTTGATCGCTCCTTTATCTAGCGTCTAAAAGTCCAGATTTTCCACGTTCAACGCATTGGTCTGGATGAACTCACGGCGTGGCTCAACCACATCGCCCATCAGTTTAGTGAACAAATCATCGGCTTCTGCGAAATCATCGATTTTCACCTGCAACAGAATCCGCGCCTCGGGATCCAAGGTGGTTTCCCACAGCTGGTCTGGGTTCATTTCGCCGAGGCCCTTGTAGCGCTGTAGTGACAGGCCTTTTTCGCCCTCGATCAGAATGGCGTTCAACAGATCAATGGGGCCGAAAATCGGAATTTCGCGATCTTTGCGGACCAGTTTGGCGGGTTTGGCATAGACCTCTTGCAAACCTTCCGTCATCGAACCCAACTTGCGCGCCTCGCCCGAGCGCAACACGCGACCATCCAAGGTGCGAACCTCGTCCACGCCGCGCAACATACGGGCCAGACGGATACCGTGGTCTTGGGTCGGTCGGCCTTTCCAGCCGCGCTCGTATTCTTCAGCGATCAGGTCGAGGCGGGCTGCAATCGCATCTGCGACGCCTTGTAAATCTGTATCGACTTGGCCAGCGACAAACCCACCCGCAATGGCGGCCTGTTCCAGAATGTGCTGCGGATAAAGCGTTGGGAAAGCTTGCAAAACGCGGCGTGTTTGGCGCGCTTCTTCAACCACACGCAGCAAATCTTGGCCGGACATTTCTACACCATTGGACATTCTCAGCGTTGCGCCTTCGATACCTTGATGCACCAGATAATCGTCAAGTGCTGGCTGATCTTTCAGGTAGACTTCGGACTTGCCACGGCTCACCTTAAACAACGGTGGTTGCGCAATATAGAGATAGCCGCCCTCGATCAATTCAGGCATTTGTCTAAAGAAGAACGTTAACAGCAAGGTGCGAATGTGGGCACCATCGACATCGGCGTCCGTCATGATCACGATCTTGTGGTAGCGCAGTTTGCTGATGTCAAATTCTTCACGGCCAATGCCGGTGCCCAGCGCCATCACAAGATTGCCGATTTCCTGACTGGCGAGCATGCGGTCAAACCGCGCCCGTTCCACGTTCAGGATTTTACCCCGCAGCGGCAGAACCGCCTGTGTCATCCGGTCACGACCGGTTTGCGCTGAACCACCAGCGCTATCGCCTTCCACCAAAAAGACTTCGGTCTTGGAGGGATCTTTTTCCGAACAATCCTTGAGTTTTCCTGCCAGAAAATTCACATCCATCGCGGTTTTGCGCCGCGTTAAATCACGGGCTTTGCGGGCGGCTTCGCGGGCGTGGGCCGCTTCAACGATCTTGGAGACGATCATCTTGGCCTCATTCGGATTTTCTTCAAACCACTCGGCCAGTTTTTCGTTCACCAGCCCCTCAACGGCGGGGCGCACCTCGGATGAAACCAGCTTATCTTTGGTTTGCGACGAGAATTTTGGATCGGGTACTTTGACCGACAAAACACAGGTCAGCCCCTCGCGGGCATCATCCCCCGTAAAGCTGATTTTTTCTTTTTTGGCGATGCCGCTGGCCTGCGCATAGTTGTTGATCGTGCGGGTCAGAGCGCCACGAAAACCGGCCATGTGCGTGCCGCCATCGCGCTGCGGAATGTTGTTGGTAAAGGGCAGCACGTTTTCGTGGTAGCTGTCGTTCCACCACATCGCGACCTCGACGATAATGTCGTCCTTTTCGCCGACAAAAAAGATCGGCTCGGGCAGCATCGACGCTTTCGAGCGGTCAAGGTAGCGCACGAATTCTTTCACGCCGCCATCGTAAAACAGCTCGGTTCTCAAATCCTCGGCAGGGCGTTCGTCCGTTAGGATGATCCGCACACCGGAATTCAAAAACGCCAATTCGCGCAGGCGATTTTCTAGCGTGTGAAAGCTGTATTCAAGGTTCGAGAATGTATCGGTCGACGCCATGAACCTTACTTCGGTTCCGGTTCGGTCACCGCAATCACCAACCACCTTAAGCGACTCGGCGGTATCGCCATGTTCAAACCTTGCAACATGTTCCTTGCCATCACGCCAGATGCGCAGCTCCAACCACTCGGACAACGCATTCACAACCGAAACACCAACCCCGTGCAGACCGCCTGAAATCTTGTAGGAATTGCTGTCGAACTTACCGCCAGCGTGCAGCTGGGTCATGATCACTTCGGCGGCGGAAACGCCTTCTTCTTCGTGGATACCAACGGGGATACCGCGGCCATTATCAGACACTGAAACCGATGAATCCGCATGGATAATGACATTTACAGCATCGGCGTGACCCGCCAAGGCCTCATCAATGCCGTTATCAACGACCTCATACACCATGTGGTGCAGACCCGAGCCATCATCGGTATCTCCGATATACATCCCAGGGCGTTTGCGTACCGCCTCTAACCCTCTGAGAACCTTGATAGAATCTGCCCCGTATCCTTCGGGGTTTTGTTCATTATCTGACACGCGCGTTTTCCTTGTTCATTTCAGGATTTTATACGGGATAAGGACAGGGATGTCACGCAGATCAGGCAATAATTAAAGGGTTTAACGTGCAATCACTGATGAGAGCGCGTCAGCCTCGTCGACCTCGAGATACATCGCCCGATTTCCCATCGCGTCGAACAATTCCGACCCCGTGCCGGTCATCCATGCCTGCGCCCCAAGCGCGCAAATTTCGTCATAAAGGGCGGCGCGGCGGTTGGCGTCGAGATGTGCGGCGACTTCGTCCAACAGCAGGATCGGCGCGGCCCCGATTTCGGCCTTTAGCGCCCGTGCATTGGCGAGGATCAACGACACCAGTAACGCCTTTTGCTCGCCCGTGGAGCAATCCCGTGCAGGCACAGCTTTGGCGGTATATTCAGCGAAAAGGTCCGCCCTATGCGGCCCGATCAGCGTTCTACCCGCCATAAGGTCGCGAGGGCGGCTATCACGTAGCGCCGACATCAGCGCATCGGCGTCCTCCAGCACGTCAGAGCCTTCGGGATGGATCAGGGTGAGTGTCGCGGTGGGAAAAGACGTCTCCGCCGCTGTTTGCGCCGCGATAAGCTGCGTAAGGGCTGCGTTGCGGTTGGCGTGGATCTGCGCGCCCGCTTGCGCCATCTGGGTTTCCAGCGCGCTGTACCACGCGCCATCGCGTTGGTTGTCTTTTAACAAACGGTTACGCTCGCGCATGGCCTTTTCATAGGTCAGAACACTTGCGGCGTGTGAGGGTACAAAGCTCATCGTCATGCGGTCAAGGAAACGACGCCGCCCTTCGGCCCCTTCGGTCCACAACCGGTCCATTGAGGGCACCAACCACAAAATACGGGCCACACGGCCCAGCGCCACCTGCGTGGCGGCCTTGCTGTCGATCCGCACACTGCGCGAGGCACCGCCCTCGGACCATGTCTCGATCTCGTGCATCTGGTGCAGGCTTTGCATCACCGCCGTGACCTTCCAGCCAACGGCTTCGGGTTTGCGGGTGATTTCATCAGCAGTGGCGCGGCGCAGACCGCGACCGGGCGACAGCATCGACACGGCCTCAAGAATATTGGTTTTACCGGCCCCGTTGGCACCATAAATCGCCACTGGGCGATCATCCGGCGTTAGGGTCAGGGCCTTGTGGGATCGGAAATGAGAGAGCGTTAGCTCTTTTATGCGCAGCTGCGTCAAACGCGCATCGGCATCACAACATAGACCGCAGAGGTGTCATTGCCTTCGCGCATCAAGGTTGGATCACCGCTTGAATTGAACATAAAGACCGCATTTTCACGGTCTACCTGACTGGCGATTTCCAGCAGGTATTTCGCGTTAAACCCGATCTCTAGCGCTTCGTCCCCGTAAGCGACGGCCAGTTCTTCTTCGGCGGCCCCGCTGTCGGGTGCGTTGACGGACAGGATCAAGCGATCCTCGTCCAGCGATAGTTTCACAGCACGCGAGCGTTCGGACGAAACAGTGGCCACACGGTCAACGGCTTTGGCGAATTCGGCGGCATCGACCTCTAGCTTTTTGGTGTTTCCGGTGGGGATAACACGGGTGTAATCGGGGAAGGTTCCGTCAATCACCTTGGAGGTCAGGGTGATTTCCGGCGTCGCAAAGCGCACCTTGGTTTCCGACACAGACACGGCGATTTGCACATCGTCATCTTCCAGCAATTTGCGCAATTCATTCACGGTTTTACGCGGCACAATAACGCCAACCATATCGGCGGCCCCATCCGGCAGATCAGCATCAACACGGGCCAAACGGTGGCCATCCGTCGCCACACAGCGCAGCATTTTGCCACCCTCAGCGTCAGCCACATGCATGTAAACGCCGTTCAAATAGTAACGGGTTTCCTCGGTCGAGATCGCAAATTTGGTTTTATCAAACAGGCGGCGCAACACGTCGGCCTTGGCCGAGAAATTGGCGGCATATTCGGACGACGCCATCACGGGGAAATCTTCTTTGGGCAAAGTGGCGAGCGAGAAGTTGGAACGCCCGGCCTCGATTGTCAAACGGCCAGATGCGCCATCATCGGTCAGTTGCACCAGTGCGCCATCGGGCAGTTTGCGCACGATTTCGTGCAACATCACAGCGTTGACGGTGGTCGATCCGGCGCGTTCCACTTGGCCCACGATTTTGTCGACCACCTCGATATCCAGATCGGTGGCGCGGAAACTGACGGTGTCGCCTTCGGCCTCGATCAAAACATTGGCAAGGATCGGAATGGTGTTGCGCCGCTCAACTACGGATTGCGCTTGCGAGACAGCCTTTAGTAGTGCCGCGCGTTCGATGCTGATTTTCATTCCGTTGCTCCCTAGCGAGTTTTGGGCGAGTGGTTGGGGCGACGAAAATACCTGATTTCGCGCCCTTCTCAAGTCTTTTGTGGAATGTCCGCTGGATTAGGTGTGCCGTCAAGGGTTTAGGGTGCTCTCAGGCCTCCAAAGCGCGGCGCAACAGCTCTAAATCGTCGGAAATTTGGCTGTCCAGCGCTTTCAACTCTTCGATCTTGCGCACCCCGTGCATGACGGTGGTGTGATCGCGGCCGCCAAAGCTGCGTCCAATTTCGGGCAACGAGCGTGATGTCAGCTGTTTGGACAGGTACATCGCAATCTGGCGAGGCCGCGCCAATGTGCGCATCCGGCGTGGGCCGATCATGTCGCTGAGGCGAATGTTGTAATGCTCGCTGACTTTGCGCTGGATTTCATCAATAGTGATTTTGCGGGCCGAGGCACGCAGAATGTCAGCCAGACAGTCCTGTGCCAGTTCCAGCGTGATTTCACGCCCGACAAGGGATGCAAAGGCAAACAGGCGGGTCAGCGCCCCCTCGAGCACGCGCACATTGGTTGAAATACGGTGGGCGAGGAATTCAAGCACACCATCGGCCAGCACCAAATCGCTATTTTCTGTACGGTGCTTGTCAACTTTTTGTTGCAGGATGCCGAGACGCAATTCGTAATCTGTTGGATGCAGATCAACCACCAGACCGGATTGCAGACGCGATTTGATCCGCTCCTCCAGGTTTTTGATTTCGCCCGGCGCACGATCGCCTGAGATGATGATCTGTTTGTTCATATCAACCAGCGCGTTGAAGGTGTGAAAGAATTCTTCTTGGGTGCTGTCTTTGCCAGCGATGAATTGCACATCATCCACCATCAGAACATCGACCGAACGAAACACCTCTTTGAAGTCCATCATTTTGCGTTCGCGCAGGGCCTGAACAAAGCGATACATGAATTGTTCCGCCGACAGGTAAACCACATTCAGGTCGGGGCGGTTTGTGGCCAAGTCATGCGCAATGGCATGCATAAGGTGGGTTTTGCCAAGACCAACGCCGCCATAAAGAAACAGCGGGTTAAAGGTGACGGTGCCGCCTTCGCCAACGCGTTTGGCGGCTGCGTGGGCCAGCTCGTTCGGTTTACCAACGACGAAACGATCAAAGGTCAGGCGCCGGTCAAGCGGCGCACCAGGCAGTTCCGTTTTTGCTTGCGCTGCGGTGGTTTGCTTTGAAGCTGTCGGTTTTGCAACGGGCGCGCGTTTGGCAAGCGAAAACTCAATGCGGCTGACGGGGGAATCCGTTGTGTGCAGCAATTGTTTGATTTGGTCTGCAAAGTTGCGGCGCACCCAGTCCCCGATAAAATGGGTCGGAACAAAAAATGTGGCCACACCGTTACGCAGACCGGAAAATTCCAACGGTTCAATCCAGGTCGAGTAATTATTCGCGCCAACGGTTTCTTGTAACTGCTGTCGGACTTGGCCCCATAACTCGTTTGTCATTTTTTACTAACCCGTTTCAAAACTATAATCGCCATACAGGCACATTGATCGAACGATCCTTAATGCCACAAACTTGTTGCGTTCCACACACATCTATTGTTCAGCCCGAGGGCCGATGCGCCCATTTTGGACGCAACCAATTATATGGTTTTAGGACACGAACAGCCAATCTACTGCACGAAAATACCGTGCATATTCCACCCACAAGTCTGACTTGTATTAGCAGCTAAGCAGAGCCGTTTGGCCGTATGTCTTCCCCATCACGATGTGAATCGCTTGGCTAAACTAACAATGTAAAATGGGCTCGCGCAACATAACTTCGAACTTGACTCAAAGATTGTTAAATCGAATCTGGCGAGGTGCGTTTTTATCCAATGAAAACGGTAAAACGTTCGCTGTGATCGAATCAAAAAGACGCAAGCATTACACCGGCGCCTTTCCAAATTTCAAATTTTTCGCAAGTTATCCCAGCGATTTTACCCGGGATGACAGGCGCGACATTTTGCGCGCGACTGTGTTCTTGTGGAAAATACCGCGGCTCACGCCACGCATCAATTCAGGCTGTGCTTCTCGCAGCGCTGATTTGGCGGCTTCTTGGTCGCCTGATTCGATGGCTTCTTCTACTTTGCGAAGATACGTGCGAACGCGCGAACGGCGGGCTTTGTTGATTTCAAACCGGCGCTCGTTCTGACGAGCGCGTTTTTTTGCTTGGGGCGTATTAGCCATGTGTCGGGTCCCTTTCAGGGGTCAATTACGATATATCTGTGCAAGATCCCCGTCCGGGTTTTACCAACCGGTCGTTCCGGCCAGAGCGGGCCTCACACGCATGTATCCGCGCCCTATAGGATAGAATCATCCAAAGGGGAAGCAAAAACATCCAAAAATCTGTGCGCCGCTATTTTGCTCGAAACTGGGCTTCGCGTTTTTCAAGGAAGGCATTCATGCCCTCGGACTGATCCTCGGTTGCAAACAGCGAGTGGAACAGGCGGCGTTCAAACAACAGCCCCTCATTAAGGGTGGTTTCATAGGACCTGTTCACGGCCTCTTTGACCGCCATTGTGGTCAGCATCGATTTCTCGACGATTTTCTGGGCCGCGCTCATGGCTTCGTCCATCAGTTTCTTGGCAGGCACCACACGGCTGACAAGGCCCGAGCGTTCAGCCTCATCAGACTCCATGAAGCGGCCCGTCAGGTGCATTTCCATCGATTTGGATTTGCCGACAAAACGGGTCAACCGCTGGGTGCCACCGATACCGGCCACGACGCCTAGATTGATTTCGGGCTGGCCAAACTTGGCAGTATCCGCCGCAATAATAAAGTCGCACATCATCGCCAATTCGCAACCACCGCCCAGCGCATAGCCAGCAACGGCCGCGATGACGGGTTTGCGCATTTTCAGCAACTGAGCCACCTCTTCGCCGAAATAATCGGACATGAACATATCAACAAAGCTTTTCCCGACCATCTCCGAAATATCAGCCCCCGCCGCGAATGCCTTTTCCGAGCCGGTGATGATGATGCAATGCACCTTTTCGTTTTCTTCAGCCGCTTTCAGCGCTTGAGCCAATTCGCCCAGCAACTGCGCATTCAGAGCATTCAAGGCTTCGGGGCGGTTCAGCCGGATCAGGGTGACGTGGTCTTCTGTTTCGACGATCAGTGTTTCGTAAGCCATGGTGATTTTTACCGTGTTGTTACAGTTGGGAGCGATTCAGTATCAGCCCTGAGCGTCGGATCAAGTTATCTTTGGCATTGCGCACAATAGAATGTTGATCGGCCCGCCTGCACGATTCGCTGGATTTTGCCTTTACAACCGTTGGTTACACAGGGTTCTCCCTCGCGCCCATAGGCCCGAAAGCTGTGTTGAAAATATCCCAACTCTCCATCTGTCTGTCGGTAATCCTTGAGCGACGACCCCCCCGATTCGATGGCTTCCCCTAGGACATCGCGGATGACCGGCACCAGGGATCGCACCTTGGCCGCCGACATTTGGCCTGCCTTTTTGACGGGCGAAACCCCTGCCCGCAGCAACACTTCGCAAACATAGATATTGCCAAGGCCCGCAATGATGTGTTGATCCAGCAGCACGTTTTTCACAGGGCTGTTTTTGCCCTTGAACCGCTCCACCAAATAGGGTTCGTCAAATTCATTCCCCAAGGGCTCCGGCCCAAGACTGGTCAGCAATTTGTGATTGGCAATACTTGCGGTGGGAGCCATATCCATTGCCCCAAAGCGCCGCGTGTCATTAAACACGACGCGGGCGTCATTTTGCATATGGAACAACACGTGGTCATGTTTCTGGGTCTCAGGATGCGCGCCAATCGAGATCATCATCCGGCCAGACATGCCCAGATGGATCAGCAGGGTTTCCCCCGAATCCAGATCGGCGAGGATGTATTTGGAGCGCCGACGCAGCCGCTCAATGGTCTTGCCCGTCAACCGTTCAGCCATCATATCGGGGAACGGCCAACGCAAATCAGGGCGATTCACATCGGCACGAATGATCTGTTTGCCCTCCATCACAGGGATTAACCCGCGACGGACTGTCTCAACTTCGGGTAATTCTGGCATAGGGCGTTGCCTCTCATTGTATCGCACGGCAGGGGTATTATAAGGGATGCACGCATTAAGGACGAAAAGCCAATGAGCAACAACACCGAAAAGACCACCCACTTCGGGTTCAAAACTGTCGCTGAAGACGACAAGGCCGGAATGGTGCACGGCGTTTTCTCCAATGTCGCCAGCAAATATGACGTGATGAATGACGCCATGTCGATGGGCATCCACCGTATCTGGAAGGATGCGATGATGAATTGGCTGGCACCGCGCGCCGGTCAAAAGCTGCTGGATGTGGCCGGTGGCACCGGAGATATTTCGTTCCGATTCCTAAAGCGAGCTGGAAACGCGCATGCCACGGTGTTGGATCTAACCGAGCCAATGCTGGTTGAGGGTGCCAAACGGGCCGAGGCCGCGCAAATGGCCGACAGCCTGAACTGGGTGGTTGGCGATGCGATGGCCCTGCCCTTTGCCGACAACACATTCGACGTTTACACCATTTCCTTTGGTATCCGGAACGTGACACGGATTGCCGATGCTTTAAGCGAGGCCTACCGTGTGCTGCGGCCGGGTGGGCGGTTGATGGTGCTGGAGTTTAGCCAGATCCCCAATGATATGATGCAAAAGGTCTATGATCTGTATTCGTTCAACATCATCCCGAAGCTGGGGCAAATGATCGCCAATGACGCAGACAGTTACCAGTATCTGGTCGAATCGATCCGCAAATTTCCCGATCAGGATGCCTTTGCACAGATGATCAAGGACGCCGGTTTTGACAACGTGAAATACCGCAATATGTCGATGGGCATTGCGGCGCTTCATTCAGGCTGGAAAATCTAGGCGATGCGCGGACCACACAATATCTGGCGCCTGATCCGCACTGCCGCCACGTTTGAGCGCACTGGTGCCTTGGGTGTGGTGCTGAATGGAATGGACGCCCCAACCCCAATCCGTGTTGTGACGCGAGTGGTTGGCTGGCCGATGCGTTGGCTTGGCTACAAAGGTGATCCAGATATGCCACCGGTGACGCGGGCTTTGTCTGCGCTGGGTCCGGCCTATATCAAATTCGGTCAGGTTCTATCGACCCGCCCCGATCTGGTGGGTAACAATTTGGCCGGCCAATTGCGGGTTTTGCAGGATAAACTGCCACCATTCCCACGAGATGTCGCCAAGGCCACTGTAACCACCGAGCTGGGTCAGCCTGCCGACGATATATTCAGCGAATTTGGCGAATCTGTTGCAGCGGCTTCGATCGCGCAAGTGCATAAAGCACGACTGATCAGCAGCGGCGAAGAAGTGGCCGTCAAGGTGTTGCGTCCGGGCATCGAGCGCGCTTTTCGCAAGGATATTGATGCCTTTTATTTCGCGGCATGGGTGATCGAAGTTTTATCGCCCTCCTCGCGCCGTCTAAAGCCGCAAATTGTGATCGAGCATTTCGACCATGTGGTCGCGGGTGAGCTGGATTTGCGCAGCGAGGCCGCCGCCTCGTCCGAATTTGCCGAAAACACCGCTGGGGATGCAATGTTTCAGGTGCCACTGGCGGATTGGGAGTATTCGGGCAAGCGGGTGATGACGCTTGGTTGGGCCGACGGGTTGCCGCTGGGTAACAACGCCGCACTGGATGCTGCGGGTCACAACCGGACAGTGTTAGGATCACGGGTGCTGCAACTGTTCCTAAGCCATGCGTTGCGGGACGGGTATTTTCATGCCGACATGCATCAGGGCAACCTAAAGGTCGCTGCGAACGGAGATATCATCGCCTATGATTTTGGTATCATGGGGCGGATTGATGAATATACCCGCCGCGTTTATGCGGAAATTCTGATCGGGTTTATCCGCCGTGACTACAAACGCGTGGCCGTGGTTCATTTTGAGGCTGGCTATGTACCCGCAGACCAAGATGTGGATGAATTTGCCCAAGCCCTACGCGCCGTAGGTGAACCGATTTTCGGCATGGATGCCTCGCAAATGTCGATGGGGCGGCTGTTTCACTACCTGTTCGAAGTGACCGAGCGGTTCGGCATGGAAACCCGCACCGAGCTGATCTTGTTGCAGCGTACCATGGTTGTGGTGGAGGGGGTCGCGCGGTCGCTTGATCCGCATATCAATATCTGGGAAGTCGCCAAACCCGTCGTAGAGGAATACATCAAAACCAATCTGGGTCCACGCGCTATCCTGCGTGATTTGGTCAAAACGGCGCGTGTTTTGGCGCGGTTTGGTCCGGAGTTGCCCAAGCTGGCCGAAGCTGCGTTGATGCGGCAAACCAGCGAACCCGCAGCCCCTGCCCGACCGTCACGGTTGCGACCTGTGTTATATATTCTGCTGGGGGCGGCTGTTACGGCAAGTGGATTTACCATATCAATGTTGTTGGGGTCTTAGCCGCCATTTCGCAACGCTGATACGTCGCTTGCGTTGATTTCAGCGCCACCTGCTAGGACCAGCACAGTTGCGCCATTCAGGCTTTTGGCCTCAGTGATTTCGGTGTAAATCTCTGCGTAATTCACGCTCAAAAGATCCTCACCGGAATAGCTTTCCACCTCAAAAGTATAGGCCCCTGGCTCAAATGGGGTGCCGTCATCATCGACCCCGGCCCATTCAATATCATTCGTTGAGGGAGTGAAATCCTGTCGCTGAACTTCATTGCCTTCTGCATCAAGCACAACAAGAACGGCGTTGTCCGCCCCGGCTGCGGGATTGGGTGAAATGCTGACGGGGCTGCCATCAAACTGTGCAGGAACTGCCGCGCGGGCCTCCAACCCGATCCAGCTGGCGTATTGAGACATCCCCATCGCGCCCATCTGGGCCCCGAGAGCCGCCAACAGTTCGTTGGTTTTCACCTGTTGTTCAACCCCGGAAAACGTCGCAAGCTGGGCCGAGAAATCATCCGAACTCATCGGTTCAAGCGGGTCTTGGTTTCTCACTTGTGCGGTCATCATTTTCAAGAATGTGTCATAGTCCGAATTGACGACAGATCTGTCAGAGGCGGCTGCCGCCTGTGCTTGTGCGGCGGCTTGGGATGTGGCGGTTGAATTGACTTGCATTGTAATACTCCTGTTTTAGAGACGTAAATCGAGACCCGCTGAGGGCTCGAGCGACAGTTGGATGGGGGCAAGGTCTTGCGTTTGCGGGGTGCCGGATGCGGTGTCTTGATCGGCACTGCTTTGTGCATCCGTTTCACCGTTTTGCGCCTCATTCTGCCCATTGCGGGAGAACTCAAAATTGACGTCCTTGTATCCCATTTCGCGGAATTCCTGCGCGAGTGTTTCGATGTGACGGCGCAGCAAATCCATAGTTTCACCCCGCTCGGCCATGACCGCGACGTGGATACCGCCCTCTGTTGTTGTAAATGTCAGGCGCACCCGCCCCAGCTCCTCGGGGTTCAGGGCCAATTCAACTGGGCGATCCGGCATTTGGCGGGCAACTTCGACCAATTGTTGCGCAACATGGCGCATCACTTCAGGGCGGTTCATGTTGACGTCATGGCGCAAAAGCGAAGTGCTGTCGGCACTTTTGGCTTCGAATGGCATAAGTTCTGGAGTTGAAAGCGGCTCCAGAGCTTCAGTCGTGATGGTTTCAGTCATCGGCAGCGTTGGCCCCATATCGAAAGATGAGGCCGTTTTTGTACTGTTGCTCGAAGACGACGCACGGGCTTGAGGCACAGGTGTCGGCTGGCTATTTAGCTTGGCTGAGTGCCTTTCTGCTATTGGGGACGACGCGGCTTGTGGGGCTATTCCAATCGGCGGGAGTTGGGTTACAAGCGGTTGAACCGGTTGCACTGGCGCGGCCATGGCGGGTTGCAACTGGAGTTGGTTTTCCTGACTTCGAGGCCCCTGCACAGGTATTTGGACTTCCTTCAAGAGCATCTCGGGTCTTGTGGTGCCTTCTGATGGATTTTGCGGCAGCTGGGTGGTTGACGGGCGCGCAAGATCGGGCTGATCAACACTGGGCATCTGAATTGGACTTGGAGCGGAACCTTGAAACGGGACTGGCACGAATTTGGGTGCCATCGCCCCGTCGCCCACAAATTCTGTTGCGGGTTGCTGTAACCAGCCATTCGGTGACTCGATGGGCCTGCTTTGGGTTTGAGCTGCATTGAGGGTTTGCTGGATGATCTGTGTTTTTTCTGGTGAAATTTCGCGCGCCTTGGAGAGATCAACAAGCGACAGCAGCCCCTCAGAAGAATTGACAGGCAATTTGGGCAAAGCGTCGTTGGCAAGAATGGTATTGGCCGACACTGCAGTTGGCCTATTTCGCTTAACAGGTGCAGCGCTGTCTGCAGTTTCCTCTTTCGTCGGGCCAGCAATATTAATGTGGGCGAGAACAGGCATATCCTTCGGTGGTCGCCCCGTCAGAGCACCCCCAAAGAGCGGGAGTTCCGTTTCGGCCGGACGCAGTTCATTTGCCGCCCCCTCTTTGCCGGTCACCGGTACGTCTGTTGTCCCATTCGTGATTGTGATCTGGTCGGACACAACAGCGATGGGGATCGCGCCCTGTTCATTGCGACGGGATTCTGTGGTATAGGCTGGCGTGGCCGATACGATTGAGCGCGCATCCCCCCTGCCCCCATCCGTTTCAGCCGCGAGCATTATCAAAGGGGTGTCTAGGCGGTCGCCTTGGGGCGGCAACACAGGGTCGGGCATAGTATCGGGTGTAGTTTTGACCGCAGTGTCGGGCTCAGGTTCGGGCACAGTTTCGGGCACAGTTTCGGGTAACGTGATGAAGGCGGGGAAAGCCGCGGCAAGGCTCACAAGGTCTGCTTTTGAATTTAGATGTGTTTGGGGAACCAGCGGCAGGTTTGATACCGGAATTAGGGCGTCTGTATCGATATCTTCCGCTGCAATAACGCTTTGGAAGCTGATCTCAGCAGTTTCGCTGTGATCAGTCATTATGGGTTTTTCAACCTCGCCTTTGATCGGTGTCAGTATGTCGGTCGTGGGTATATTTAGCATGTCATATCCGGGAATTCTTCCTCAGTTACGACAGTTATGACCGACAGTGGTTACCAGTTCTTTACCCAATCCATGCAAACTGCAGGAAACTAGCTCCAATTGGAAGTGATCCGTTATGACCCCTATTGCACTTGATTCGTCCCCCCTTGGCCCAAAGCCGCAGCTGCCGACAGAAAAACGCGATGCTGCGCTCTTTCAGGCCGCGCAAGATCTTGAGGCGTCATTTCTGGCCGAAATGTTGAAATCAGCCGGGTTCGGAAAGCCGCGTGATGCCTATGGGGGCGGGGTTGGTGAGGAGCAGTTCGGGTCGTTTTTACGACAAGAACAAGCCAAGGAAATGGTGAAGCAGGGGGGAATCGGATTGGCCGAAAGCCTGTTTGAAGCCTTAAAGGAGCGTGCAGATGCCGAGTGATAGATTTCATATGATAGATGCGTTGGAAGACTTGCTGGACAAGGAACGTGCCGCGATTCTGGACGGGGCGCTTGAAGACATGGGGCGTATCGCCAGCGAGAAAGAGCGGGTTATGGAACGGCGTGAGTTAACCGCGCCGGATCAACGGACGCTGGATCGGGTGCGGAACAAGGCGGCACGAAATCAACAGCTGCTGGCTGCAGCGATTCGCGGGGTGCGGGCGGTCACAGCGCGGCTGGATGTTCTGCGCAACGGGCCAAGCGATATGAACACCTATGATCGGGCTGGGCAGCGCACAACATTGGGCAGCCGCCATCAGGGCGCGTTGCACCGGCGGGCCTGAGGTGCGGGCGCTTTAGCTCAAATGCCATGCAATTGGCGGGACGGGATTAGGACGCTGTTAGCATTTAGAACTCAGGATAGGATTTGCATCTTGTGAGAGGTGGCGCGGATTTGGCTAAGCCTTTGATCCGCATTCGTCAGAAAGACGCTGAACGCCATCCAATTGGGTGGCCAAGTGTAAATCGGTGCAAAAGCCCCGCATGAGTTAAGGAACAACACTATGACAAGTATTCTGACAAACACCAGCGCCATGGTTGCGCTGCAAACCCTGAAATCTATCAACTCAAACCTACAAGGCGTTCAAAACGAAATTTCAACAGGTAAAACCATTTCATCGGCCAAGGACAACTCGGCCATCTGGGCGATTTCCAAAGTTATGGAATCCGATGTTGCTGGTTTTAACGCAATTTCAGACAGTCTTTCGTTGGGAGAATCCACTGTTGCAGTTGCCCGTCAGGGTGCTGAAACTGTGACTGACCTGCTGAAAGACATCAAAAGCAAGGTTGTTGCCGCGCAAGAAGAAAATGTTGATCGCTCCAAAATCCAGACGGATATTAAGGCATTGCGCGACCAGATTTCATCTGTTGTCGGGGCGGCCCAATTTAACGGTTTGAGCATGCTTACTGGTACGGCTGATGTGAATGTTCTTTCATCTCTGGATCGCTCCGGTGATGGCACTGTTGCTGCCTCGAACATCACGATTAGCCGGCAAGATTTGTCGACATCTGCTGGCACATTTGGCACTGGCACCGATTTGTCGGCCAACTCTACTGCAAGTGCAGCATCCGTCACCAACGCAGGCAACACAGCAGTTCTGACGCTCGCGGCAGATGCGGATGTCAGCACCAATGGTTACTCTTTGACCGTTGGTGGAACGACGGTGTCTTTCGCCTCAGGCGATTTAACGGGTGATCAGGACGCTGCGGCGACTGCCATTTCTGGTGCGATTAACGCGCTGGGTCTAGAAGGGGTCACAGCCGGCGTTAGTGGTGCCGCTATCACAATCACGTCGACCCGTGCCTTTGAAGCTGTCGATGTTTCGGCCACGAAAGACGGCGCTGCGATTGCATTCGGCGGGGCCGCAACCGAGATTGGTGAACGAGCAGAAAACATTACGTTCTCTGCATCGGCAAATGTCAATGAAGGGGACGGTTACAAGGCGATTGTTGGCGGCACAACCTTTAGCTATATCGCTGGTAAGAACGAAAATTTCGGTGATGTCGCCAATGGTTTGAAAGCCGCGATTGATGCTGGCGGTGTTACAGGTATCTCAACCCAGGTCACCACCAACAGTTCTGGTCAAGCAGTACTTAAGATCGATAACTCTAGCGTTTCAGCAGCCACTTTGTCTGAATCAGGTGCAGCCGGGGGCGAAGCCTCTGGTGGTCTGTTCGGGTTGGGCGGTATCGACGTTAGTACAAATGCCGGTGCCGATGCCGCTCTGGCCAATATCGAGGTTCTGATCAACACGTCAATTGATGCCGCGGCCAACTTTGGTTCGGCACAGGGACGTATCGAGACCCAAAACAACTTTATCGGCAAACTGACAGATTCGCTGAAGGCCGGTATCGGGTCAATGGTTGATGCGGATATGGAGGCGGCATCTGCCCGTCTGCAAGCCCTGCAGGTTCAACAACAGCTGGGTGTTCAGGCGCTGTCAATCGCGAACCAAGCACCGCAATCGGTACTTTCGCTCTTCCGATAAACGCATAGATCGGGGCGCCGGAACTGGCGCCCCTTTTCTTTCGCGGTAAAGCCCGCGTTCTAATGCCCCCTGTCATTGAAAGGTGATGACATGAACGCTCTGAATATGGCCAAAACGGCCTACACGAATACAGCTTCCCCAACCAGAACCCCGCGCGGCACCGAATATGACGCCTTTGCCCGCATCACGCACCGCATGAAAGACTCCGCAACAGACGCCAGAAAATTCAACAACCTTGCGGCAGCGCTTTATGAAAACAAAAAGCTATGGTCTATTCTGGCGGCCGATATATCGGACAAGGACAACCCACTTCCAAAAGAATTACGCGGCCGGATTTTCTATCTGTATGAATTCACCGCACAACACACGAGCAAGGTTTTACGCAAAGAAGCCTCGGTCGACGTTCTGGTAGACATCAACACTGCCGTTATGCGCGGTCTGCGCAGTGAAGTAGGCGTATCATGAGCGGTCTTGTTTTGAAACTTGGGCCCAAGGAACGGGTCTTGATCAATGGTGCAGTGATCGAAAACGGAGATCGGCGCAGCCGCCTTTCCATCGTCACCCCCAACGCCAATATCCTGCGTCTGCGCGATGCAATCCATCCAGAAGAGGTGAACACACCGGTGCGACGGGTCTGCTATATCGCCCAGCTGGTGCTGTCTGGTGACGCCGAAAAGGCAGATGCAAAGTTGCAACTTTTGCGCGGGATAGAGCAGCTCAGTCAGGTGCTGCTTGATCACGATAGCCGTGTCCTTTTGACGGCAGCCTCGGATGAAGTGTTGGATGGTCAGTATTATCAAGCCCTAAAAGCATTGCGTGGATTGCTTCCACGTGAAGAGCGGTTGCTTGCGGCGAGTGCGGGCTGATGTTTCAGCCCGTAGTGCCCTTTGGCGGTTTTGCTGGCTGGTCTTTTCTGACCCGCACCTTGGATAGTCAGAAAGAAGCCTATGCAAAATCGCCCGAGGTCACACGTGAAGTAACCTATTTCAAGGAAAACATCAGCAAGATCCAAACCGCCGAAGACCTGATGGCCGACCACACTATCCTAAAGGTTGCGCTTGAGGCGTTTGGGTTGGGCGACGACATAAACAACAAATTTTTCATTCGTAAGGTGTTGGAAGATGGAACGCTTACGGATGACGCGCTGGCCAATAAATTGTCAGACCAACGATATCTCAAATTGTCCAAAGCCTTTGGGTTTGGTGATTTTCCTGTGCCTAATACAGTACTTAGTGATTTTGGCGAAAAGATAACATCTGCATTCAAGGAACAACAATTTGAGGCTGCCGTTGGGGATCAGAACGAAGATTTCCGACTTGCCTTGGGCGTAAGTCGCGACCTGACGGATATTGCTGGCAAAGATCTGCAGGAGGACACATTGTGGTTTACGGTGATGGGCAACGCGCCATTACGCGCAGTCTTTGAAACCGTGTTCAACCTGCCCGATGCCTTTGGCTCACTTGATCTGGACAAACAGTTGGAAACCCTCAAGAACAGAACGCTATCTGTTTTTGGGGACAGTGGCATCAAACAATTCGCGTCCACAGAAAAGCAAGACGAGCTGACGAGGCTGTTTTTGCTGCAATCAGAAGTGCAGGCGCTGAACGTAAATGCAGGCGGCGGCCAGACCGCCCTGACCCTGTTGCAAAATTCGACCACCAACTGGGACCTGATATAGATCCAAACAGGACTGCAAAGCAGCCGTTACAAACCAAGAACCCGAGCAAGTCACATGATCAGTGATTTAGTACTTTCCCTGAAGCGGCGACCAAAGTCGCCTTACGGTCCTTTGCGGATATTATCAGGCAGCCACGTTGCCAATTCCGGCCATGCCACAAGGATCACGATCATCAGCATCATCAGCCCGACCATTGGCAGCGCTGTTTTCGAGATGTAGGAAATCTCGTGTTTGGTCATGCCTTGCAGAACAAACAGGTTGAACCCGATTGGTGGGGTGACTTGGGCCATTTCGACAACCACGACGATGAAAATGCCAAACCAGATCACATCGATGCCAGCTTGGCGGATCATCGGCTCGACGATGGCCATGGTTAAAACCACCGAAGAAATGCCGTCAAGGAACATGCCCAGCACCACATAGAAAATCGTCAGCGCTGCGATCAATACGACTGGCGACAACTGCATCTCGTCAATCCATGCCGCCAAAGCACGCGGGAGGCCCGTGAACCCCATTGCTAGGGATAGAAATGAGGCACCCATCAAGATCAGCGCGATCATCGCACTGGTGCGGGTCGCCCCCATTAGGGACGCCGAAAACGTGCCCCAGTTCAACGACCGCTGCATGGCCGCCAAACAGAGCGAGCCAATTACGCCCACTGCTGCGGCCTCGGTTGCGGTGGCAAAACCCATATACATGGACCCAATCACCACAGTGACCAGCATCAAAACGGGGATCAGGAATTTGGATTCGTTGATCATGGTGCCAAAGCTCATGTGTGGCTCTGGGTCTGGACGTTGGCCTTTGGAAAAGAAGTGCCAGCCAAAAATGTAAAGCGTGAACAACCCTGCCAACACCAGCCCTGGAATAATTCCGGCCATGAACAGTTTGGTGATGCTCTCGTTTATCGCTACCCCGTAAACGATCAGGGTTAGCGAGGGTGGGATCATCAGGCCAAGCGTGGCCGCACCAGCCAAGGTGCCGATGATCATATGTTCGGGGTAGCCGCGTTTGCGCAACTCGGGGATCGACATTTTACCAACCGTGGTCAAGGTCGCGGCGGAGGAACCTGACACAGCGGCAAAGATCGTGCAGCCCGCGATATTGGTGTGCAACAATCCGCCCGGCAACCAGCGCATCCACGGCACAAGGCCGCGGAACATGTCTTCGGATAATCGGGTTCGATACAGGATTTCACCCATCCAGATAAACAGTGGTAAAGCCGTCAGCGTCCATGACGAGGCCCCTGTCCAGATCGTGGTGATCATCGCGTCCCCTGCGGGGCGCGAGGTGAATAGCTCCATCCCGACCCAAGCGACCCCCATCAGGGCCAGCCCGATCCAGACTGAGGAACCCAATAGGGCAAATAGGACGAACAGGAATATTGCGGTTGCGTAAAGCTCGCTCATTCGACGGCCTCCCCGATGATGCTGGTTTCACGATTGACCAATAGACGGGTCAGATAGTCCCACACTGCAATGGCTAACAGGATGCTGCCAATCGACATCGGCAATTGCGGCAACCACATCGGTGTATAGACCCAACCTGATTCACTGTTTGCCCACAGCGTACCCCAGTTCCACGGGGCGGTTGCGAACATTTGGAAAAATGTCAGCACCGCCTCGGGGACAAAATCCTGCCCTTGGGTGCGGTCATTCAGCATTTCCGACATGAAGTTGGTTTTAATCGCGTAACGTGCGAAATACGTGGCGGTCACGGCGGCGATCAGCATCGCAAACCCGTCCAGCCAGAATTTAAAGAAATTGTTGATGTTCAGCAGGATCGATACACGGATATGCGCGCCGCGTGTCAGGGCATGGGCCAGCGCGAAAAACGAGGTCGCGGCCATTGAATAGCCTGCGTATTCGGTCGATCCGGGAAAGACCCAACCGCTCCAACGCGCGATCATTTGGGCAACAATCAGCAGCAGGATCATCACCATGAAACAGGCCGCCACCACGCCCGAAGCAAAATAGACCTTATCAAGGATGCGCCAAAGCGGGCGTAGTATCCGCCCCATTTTTTCGCGTTGGAACAGGCAGAGTGCCGCCAATGCCGCTGGCATCACGAACAGCCAAACCCACAACGGTAGGCCTAAATAGTTTTGCCAGTCTCGCATAGAATAGCCCCTTACCCTGCTTGTGAATCGCGGCCCCGATCAACTTTGGGGCCGCGACAATCATATGGTTTTAAGTTTAGTTCGCGTTATAGGCGTCCAGAATGGCCTGTCCCGCATCACCGGTTTCGGCCAGCCAATCAGCTTGCATTTTCGTGCCAATGGTTTGCAGTTCGGCTAAAAACTCTGGTCCAGCATCGGTCACGGTCATACCGTTGGTTTCCAGTTGCTCGAAATACCAGTTTGCCAACTCGGCTGATTTTGCAGAGCAATCAGCACCGGTTTCATCAGCTGCTTTCTGGATCTCGGCTTGAACGGCCGCATCCAGACCATCCCATGCGCCTTTGTTAACCATCACATAGTTGCGCGGCAGCCATGCGTTGACCTTGTAGTAATGCGAAAGATGTTCCCACACTTTGCGGTCATAGCCGGTTGAACCAGACGAGATGAACGCCTCGGCGACACCGGTTGCCAATGCTTGTGACAGCTCGGCCGCCTCGACTTGCACAGGCACCATGCCCAGTCCTTCGGCGAAGGTGGCAGTGGCTGTGTTATACGAGCGGAATTTGACGCCTTGGGTATCAGCCGAGGATTTCACTTCTTTGTTGAAATAGAACCCCTGACCCGGCCAAGGGCAGGTATAGAGCGCCACCAGATTTAAGTCGGCAAGCTGTGCGTTCACGGATTCTTTGGCTGCGCCCCACAGTTTTTCGTTGTCCGCATATGTGGTGGCAACAAACGGCAGATTGTCCCAACCCAGTAGAGGAGCCTCGTTGGCATGGGCCGACATGAAACGTTCACCGATATTAACCTGACCGGTTTGAATGGCGCGTTTGATTTCGCCGCCTTTGAACAACGAGCCACCAGGATGCACAGTGATCGTCAATGCGCCGCCGGTGTATTCGCCTACGCGATCCGCAAAGACCTGACCCATTTCCGAGTGGAAATTGGTGGCGGAATAGGCCATCGGCATATCCCAGTTTTCGGCCAGTGCTGCCGTGCCAGCAAACGCGAGCGCCGCAGCAAGTGTTAGGTTTGTGACTTTCATTTTGTTAATCTCCCTGATTTTGAAAGTTTTTAGTGTTTTCACCCTTTGGCAAACCTGTCGGGTGCAAAGGGGGTCGTGTCGATATTCATCTGGTTGCCCGTGACCATATCGGCTATCATTCGGCCGGTTTTTGGCCCGCCCGTCAGGCCAATATGGTGATGTCCGAAGGCTGTGAAGACGCCAGAATTTCCAACTTCACCAACCAGTGGCAGGCTGTCGCTTGGGGCGGGGCGGAAACCCAGCCATTCTTCTTCTGTCGCCGCGTTCATCGTCGGAAAAACCTCGTTTACTTTCTTGCGCATCAGCCGAAGGGCGGCTTTGGATTTTACATCCTTCAGCCCGCCAAACTCAACAACACCTGCGCAGCGTAGCCCTTCATCTGTCGGTGTGGCAACAAATTTTCCTGTGGTCAGCATCATCGGTGCATTCGGGCGGATGTTGGGGTTTTGATAAACAATGTGATAACCACGCTCCGCCTCAAGCGGTATATTCAGGCCCAGTTTCCCCATCAAGGGTTTGGACCAGACACCGGTGGCAAGCACCGCGCGGTCACATTCCATGCGCCCCTGATCGGTATCGATGGCCGAAATATTCCCGCCGCTGATGTCGAAATCCTTCACTTCGGTACGGACAAACTTGCCGCCCTCAGACTCCAGTAGTTTGACCAAATCTTTGACGTAGCCAGCGGGATTCAGGATAAAACCGTGGTTTTTCATAACGGCCAGAAAATCGATGTTTTGAGAAAGAATAGGCTCTGCTTCTTGCACGGCGCGGCCTTCAATCAGCTCTGGCACAAAGCCTGCCTCGCGTCGCAATTCCCAGACATATGTGTCCGCATCAAAGGCGGCACGATCGGGGTAAACGAAACTATATTCGCTTTCCTGCACCCATTTGGCCGCATCCTTGCCCGCCGTTAGCGCCTGATGTTGCTCCAGACTGTCGCCAACAATCGTCGTAATGCCGTGCGCGATGCGCCGTGTGTCTTTGTCATTGGCGTTTGACATATAACGCGCCATCCACGGGATCAGCTTGGGCAGATAAGACCAACGCATAAACAACGGAAAGTTTGGATCAAGCAGCAACTTGGGGCCCTTTAGCAGCAACCCGGGCGAGGTCACCGGCACCACGGAACAAGCCGCCAAAATCGCCCCATTGCCATAAGACGCGCCCATACCGGGCTCGCCTTTGTCAATGAGTATCACGTCATGCCCAGCTCGCCGCAGCCAGATCGCACTGGATACTCCGACAATGCCAGCACCGATGACAATGATCTTTTTACCCGCCATGCCTTACCCCATCCAGCGCCGTACTGGCGCGTTGCTATCTTCCAGCGCCTGCGTGACCACTTCGATCAATGTCGGGCCGTCATGCTCAATGGCGTCTTGCAAAACTTGCTCCATATCTGCCGGATATTCAACCCGCCATTCTTTTAACCCGTAGGCCTGCGCAATGGCGACATGATCGGTCGGCTTGAAGTCAACATTGTAATAGCGCGAGCCGTAGCTTTCGGCCTGACTGGCCTTGATCCAACCGAAATTATTGTTGGCCAGAACAATGAATGTGATCGGGGCACCAGCCCGCATAACCGTTTCCAACTCCCCGCAAGTGAACCCGAACGAGCCATCCCCCATCAATGCCACCACCTTGCTTTCAGGCTGCCCATACCAAGCCCCAAGAGACGCTGCGAGGGCGTAACCCAGTGCGCCGTGCGCGCGGTTGGTGATGAAATGGCGGCCATCGCGTGGCAATTCATAATAGGCCGATAAATAGGGGCATGAGGTGCCTGGGTCCGAGACGATAATGGCGTCTTTGGGCAATGTTTTCATCATAGCATCTATCAGCCGCTCGGGGCGAATGGGGGTTTCGTCGCTGTCCGCATGTTGCCGAAATATCTCGAATTTGCGCCGCTTGATATCGGCCACGGCTTTAGCGCCGCCGAAGGTTTTAGCCTCGGTCGTGAGGCCATCAAGCACTGCGTTGACCTGTTGTAATGACAGACACAGATCGCCAACCACGCCGACTTCGGTTTGGTAGTTCGCGCTGATCACCATCGGGTCACTGTCAAAATGTACCACGCGAGTACCTTGCACAGGGGCCTCCCAGCGCGAGGTGGTGGTAGAGCCTGCGCGCACCCCCATAAAGATGACCAGATCAGCCGCCTGCATCATTTCCCAGGTTTCATCAGTGCCGCCGTTAGAGCCAACAACGCCCAGCGCTTGAGCATGGGTTTCCGCCAATGAGCCCTGCCCCGAAACCGAGGTGGCCACGGGAATGTCCAATCGTGTAGCGAGCCGGTCCAGCTCATGCATCGCGCCCGCAATCACCACGCCGCCGCCACAAACGATCAACGGGTTTTCCGACGACAGGATTGCGTCGACAGCGGTTTTAGCGGTGCCCGGTTCGGGGACTTGCGGATAGGCGGGATAGGTAGCGGTTTCGGGGTCGGCCCAGATGTCGGCGGGGTCAACCGGGTCATGCTGCACATCATAAGGCAGGCCAATATGTGTGGCCCCCGCACGGCCCGTTGTCATCGCCCGAAACGCGGTACGCACCATGCGCGGAATGTGATCGGCGCGGCGCAATACAGTGTTCCACTTGGTCAGCGGGCGCATCAGCGCTTCTTGGTCGACTTCGGTCAGGGGGTACTTTCCGTAGGATGAGACTGATATATCGCTGGTGATCGCCAGCACCGGATAGGAACTTTCCGTGGCCTCGATCAACCCCGGTAAAATATAGGTTGCACCGCCGCCAGAAGGTCCTTCGCAAACCCCGACGCGCCCTGTCACACGCGCGTAAGCATCGGCCATATAGGCGGCATTACGTTCGTCCCTGACCAGCACATGTTCGATCCCGTGATCCAGCCGATGCATTGCGTCATAAAACGGCAATGTCGTATCTCCACACAGCCCAAAAATATGTTTCACGCCCTGCGCTTCAAGCATACGCACCATCGCTTCGGCGCCAGATAGGGTGTTTTTCACAGCAAATATCGCTTTCTTGACGGTGATTCTCTTATGTATTCCTAATTGTATACAATTTAATATTCAATATTGAATTCAAGTCAAGCATCCTCTACCCTTTACCTGATCTATTTAGACTGGAAACAATCCCGCCATGAAACAAAACAACGTCGACCGTGTTTACACCCAGCTACGTGGGCTGGCGGCTAACTTTGAACTTAAGCCGGATGCGCGGATCAATGAAAGCGCGCTTTCTGTCCAGCTTGGCACCAGCCGAACTCCCCTGCGAGAGGCGATGAACCGACTGGTCGCCGAAGGGTTTTTGACGTTTCATAGCGGCCGCGGGTTTTTTTGCCGATCGCTCAGCCCATCCTCGGTCATGGATCTATACGAGGCGCGGGTCGCGGTCGAAACCGAAGCTGTGCGGCTGGTTTGCGAGCGAGCCACGGACGCCGATCTGAACGCCCTGATAGATGCATTGGAGGATGGTGTATCCAACAGCAAATCGGCTGATCACGCAGAGCTTCTTGAAAAGGACGAGGCCTTTCACCTCGGGCTTGCCCGCCTGTCACAGAACGCCGAATTGGTTCGCATGTTGGAAAACATAAACGAGCGCATCCGGTATGTCCGGCTGATCTATTTCAAAAACCGCAATCATTCATTGGCGGTGGTTCCACCAGTGCATCGAAAGATTCTGGTTGCTTTGCTGGCGCGAGACACGAATGCAGCCGCGCAAGCCATGCGCAACCATATCGGGCAGCGACGCGAGGATGCGGTGGACGCGGTGCGCATCGCTTATTCACAACTCTATGTGCCCGACACGGGTGATTTCAACGAAGGCAGGCAATAAATGGACGTTCAATTCGGCGGCAAAACGGTCTACGGGGCCACGGTCGGTATCTTGATGCTGGAAACGCGTTTTCCTCGGATACACGGGGACATTGGTAATGCGTATACTTGGGATTTTCCGGTACATTACCGCGTTGTGCAAGGCGCAACGCCGGACAATATAGTGCGGGGTGATCCGCGTGTGATGCTGGATCACTTCATTTCTGCGGGCCGCGAGTTGGTGCAGATGGGCTGTGACGGGATCACCACCAATTGCGGTTTTTTGTCACTGTTGCAGGATGATCTGAAACAGGCGTTGGGTGTGCCCGTCGCGACCTCGTCGCTGATGCAAGTGCCAATGGTGCAAGCGATGTTGCCATCTGGCAAACGGGTTGGAGTCATGACCATTTCAAAGGCTACTTTGAGTTCCGACCATCTGATTGCTGCCGGTGCGCCCGCCGACACTCCGGTGATTGGCACCGATCAAGGCAAATGCTTTACCCGTGATGTTTTGTCGGACGCCGAAAGCATCGATTTTGCGGCCTGTCGACAAGACAACCTAGAGGCTGCCGCCATGCTGGTTGAACAGCACAAGGACGTCGGTGCAATCGTTTTGGAGTGCACCAATATGTCGCCCTATGCCGCCGACATTCGCAAGCAAACCGGTCTACCTGTGTTTTCAATCCATTCCTATGTGAACTGGTTTCAGGCTGGCCTTTTACCCAAAAAATTCACCACTGAACTGGATGACCCACGCCCATTTTGACACCCCGTCTGGAAGATAAATCCGGTGGGAAACGGCGGCCGCCTCTGTTATAGAATAGCCATTGGGTTTTGAGAAAACACCGTGCCAATTGTGATCAAGGAGGGCCGAAAATGCCTGATATCGAATATTTCTATTCCGCCCATTCCGCGTTCGCCTATCTCGGCGCAAAGCGGTTGAGTGAAATCGCGGCGGCTTCGGGGCAGCGTGTTATCCACAAGCCAATCGACCTTAATTTGGTTCTTGCTGCTGTACATCCCAACGGTTTTAGAGGCCGCAGCAAAGCGCATTTAAGCTACTACTTCGGTCGCGAAATTGAGCGGTGGGCAGAATACCGCGAACTCCCCGTCAAGGGCGGCACACCGGCCAACCATCGGAATGACACGACGCTGGCCAACACAATGCTGATTGCCAGTGCGGCGTTGGGCCAGGACGTGGACAGTTTGGCCTTTGTGGTAATGCAAGCCCATTGGGGCAACCACGCCGATCTGGCGGATCGCGCGACTTTGGCGGCGCTTGCAACATCTGTCGGCCAAGCGCCGGATACGCTGTTTGATCTGGCCGAAACGTCGAAAACCAAGGCCACCTATGAGGCAAACACCGCTGAGGCGATTGAGCGATCTGTGTTTGGATCACCAACCTATTTTGTGGATGGCGACATGTTTTATGGACAAGACCATCTGGAGTTCGTTGAGCGCGCCATCAGTCAGCCCTTTGCTCGGAGATGGTCATAAGCACTCACGGCTGCCTGCGGATCTGCGCTATCAAAGCCTGAACCGTAGGACCAACCACCCCGACAATTTTTCTGACCCCATTCGCATTTGGATGCAGGTTGTCGGCTTGCATAAATTTGGCGGCGGGAAGTCTATCTGTGCCCGCGAGCAAGGGTGTAAAGAAATTCTCCAAATACAGGGTGTCAAATTGCGCTGCGAGTTCTGGATACATCGCGTCAATCTGCGCCTTATACTGCGCCCCGAAATTCGCTGGTGCTGGCATACCGACCAGCAGCACAGGCAAGCCCCGCCCCGCCGCGATTTCCAATATCGTCGCAAGGTTTGCGCGACTTGAGACGGGATCAATCCCGCGCAGAATATCGTTGCCGCCCAATATCACGATCAACGCCTGCACGTCCGGCGTCAGGGTCCAGTCAACGCGGGCCAACCCGCCCGCCGTGGTATCGCCAGAAACTCCTGCGTTCAGAATCCGGACCTCTTCGCCTTGTGCCACCAGCCAGTTTTCGAGTTGCGGCACGAACCCGTCTGCACGCGGCAAGCCGTAGCCTTGGGTCAGGCTGTCACCCAGCGCCGCAATGACAACGGGCTCGGCCGCCGACACTGACGGCAAGGTCAGAAAGATTATCATGGTCAATAGCTTGAAGCATCGGCGAAAAACCCCATATACAGAGGCTACAGCTTCACAAAGAATGGCGGCTATGACTGACACAATTCTTGCGCTCAAAAACATCCGCCTCAGTCTATCAGCCAATGCTGGTTTGGTTGAGATCCTGCACGATATATCGCTATCCGTCGCCCGCGGTGAAACGCTGGGGATGATTGGGCCGTCGGGGTCTGGCAAATCGTCACTCCTGATGTTGATGGGCGGGCTGGAACAGGCCACCGGTGGCGAGGTGCACGCGCTTGGCCACAACCTGACCGATATGAACGAGGACGCGCTCGCCCGCTTTCGTCGTAACCATATGGGCATAGTATTTCAATCTTTCCACCTTATTCCAACAATGACAGCGCTGGAAAATGTCGCCACCCCATTGGAACTGGCAGGGGTTGCGGATGCGTTTGAGCGGGCCGAGACCGAGTTGATCAGCTTGGGTCTGGGTGCGCGCGTTGATCATTACCCGTCACAAATGTCAGGCGGCGAGCAACAACGGGTTGCGTTGGCCCGCGCCTCGGCTCCACGCCCCGAAATTTTGTTGGCGGATGAACCCACCGGCAATCTGGATGAAACCACAGGGGCCTCGATCATTGACGCCATGTTGGGACTGCGCGAACAACATGGCACCACCATTGTTCTGGTTACTCACGCTGCCGATCTGGCGGCGCGCTGTGATCGCATTGTGCGTCTACGTGACGGACGCATCGATTCTGAAACCCGTCAAAAGGCGGCCGAGTGAGCCTGTCTGTCGCCACCCGTATCGCGCGGCGCGAATTGCGCGGCGGCTTGCGGGGCTTTCGCATTTTTCTGGCCTGTTTGTTGCTGGGTGTAGGCGCGATTGCCGCCGTTGGCACGGTGCGGGTCAGCATCGAGCAAGGGCTGC